>OIWU01000945.1_pt1 | contig 32063 bp, 29 predicted proteins | sample 1587711 | NCBI WGS metagenome assembly OIWU01 (sample SAMEA3888909, study PRJEB22519) | human gut metagenome | biome: human gut; feature: human-associated habitat; material: faeces | place: Denmark | collected 2010 | reverse complement strand
TTTACTGACAGGTAGCCAGATCTAGCGGCTGGCGATCTCACGCTGCAAGGCGTTCCATACGCGCTTCTTGTCCGCACTCCATAAAGGTGCAAGCAGGGTCTTCTTATCCCCATCGCCTGTCATGCGGTGGATAACCATATCTTTTGGCAAAAGACTGATACAATCTGCCACTAAACCAACATACTCTTCCATGCTAAAGACCGGGCATCTTCCTGCCTCATATTCTTTTTCCAGATCTGTCCCCTTTAATATATGAAGTAACTGTAACTTGATCCCATCAGCGCCAGACACTCCCACATAAGAGACCGTCTCCTTCATCATATCTGTGGTCTCGCCCGGCAGTCCTAAGATCACATGCACGATAACTTCCAATCCTCTCTTTTTTAGTCGGCCGACCGCCGCATCATATACAGAAAGCGGATAGCCGCGCCGGATGTATTCCGCCGTCGCCGGGTGGATGGTCTGCAGTCCCAGTTCTACCCATACCGGTTTGATCTGGTTTAGTTCTTCTAACAGATCGAGTATTTCGGGTGAGAGACAGTCGCATCGGGTTGCAATGGAGAGGGCAACGATCTCCGGCTGCTGGATGGCTTCATAAAATAACTGCCGCAGTTTGGAAACTGGGGCATAGGTATTCGTGAATGCCTGAAAATAAGCAATAAATTTATTGCAGCTCGTTTTGGCTAAGATCCTCATCTTTGCCTGTGCGATCTGATCGGTTATGGAACCGGCAGAAGCTGCAAAATCACCGGAGCCGCCGGCACTGCAAAAGATACAGCCGCCTCTTCCCAGTGTGCCATCCCGGTTTGGACATGTCATGCCGCCGTCCAGAGCGAGTTTATAGACTTTTTTCCCAAATATCTTTTTTAATTCATAGTCGAGAGAGTGGTACGGTTTGCCATTCCAGTCTGTCTGACGCATAAAACAGATCCTTTCAAAAAATAAGTTTTCCTTGCAACACATATACGAGGTATTATATAATAATAAGAGGTTTCTTTTCAACCTGATTTCCGGAAAAGTTACTGCGCCTGCATTGCGCGTAGTTACTGTTCACGCCTTGCGCAAACAGTAACTGATTTTGCCGATGCTTCGCATTCCGAATCGGCAAAATCCACTACCACCACTGTATTGTACGGAATTTTCAGTTCAGAAAATTCCTACCCGTGTACAGTAACTGTGGGTACAGTAACCCGGAAAACACAGCAAAGCTTCTACATAAGATGCCGGCTGTGAAGAAAATTAAAATATCCGCCAAAGCGGATCGAAAAGGAGAACTGGGGTTATGGATAGAGAAGCTGCAAAGAAAGCATTACAGAGCGCGAAAGCGACCGGATTTTTTACAGAAATGTATGGGGACGGTGCCGCTGAGAATGAAAAGCGCTATGAGCATGTTCTTGAGGGATTTGAAAAGTCATTCGGGGGGGATCAGGTGAGTCTTTTCACTTCCGCAGGACGTACCGAGATCAGCGGAAACCACACAGACCACAATAATGGAAAAGTTCTGGCTGGAAGCATCAACCTTGACTGTGTTGCCTGCGCGGCGGCAAACGGAACCGATGAGATCCACATTATCAGTGAGACATACAGCCAGAAATTCACGATCAATATCAAAAATTTAAAGCCGAGCGACAAGATGGCCGGAACCATTGATCTTACAAAGGGAATGTTAGCTGGATTCCAAGAGATGGGATACAAGATCGGCGGTTTCGACGCTTACATTACAAGCAACGTGATCAGCGCCGCCGGAGTCAGCTCCTCCGCTTCCTACGAAATGCTGATCTGTTCCATGATCAACGAGTTCTTCAATGACGGAAAAGTGGACGTCGTTACATATGCCCATGTCGGCAAATACGCGGAGAACAAATACTGGAATAAAGGTTCAGGTCTTCTCGACCAGATGGCATGCGCGGTGGGCGGCATGATCACCATCGACTTCAAGAATCCTTTAGAACCGGTTGTTGAGAAACTCAACTATGATTTCGGTGCTCAGGATCACAGTCTGATCATTGTCCAGACCGGAAAAGGTCATGCGGACTTAAGCGCTGAGTATTCCTCCATCCCGAATGAGATGAAGAGGGTGGCAGCCGTGTTTGGAAAGGAAGTCTGCGCGGATATCACGGAACAGGAAGTGATCGAAAATGCGGCGAAAGTGAGAAAAGAGGCGGGTGACCGCGCGTTCTTACGTGCCCTTCACTTCTTTGAGGAGAACAAGCGTGTTGAAAAACAGGTTCAGGCATTAAAGGAGAACCGTTTTGACGAATTCTTAAGCCTGATCACTGAATCCGGAAATTCTTCCTGGAAATGGCTCCAGAACTGCTATGTTCCGGGATCTGAGGAGCAGGGGATCACTTCCGCGTTAGCACTCACAGAGTTATTTATTAAGGAAAAAGGCTGCGGCGCATGCCGTGTTCACGGCGGCGGATTTGCGGGCGTTATTATGGCGATGCTGCCGAATTCCGTGACAGACGAGTACATCGCTTATATTGAAAAGGCAATGGGAGAGGGAAGCGCATACCGTATGAGCATCCGCCCGTACGGAGCGGTATGCGTGGACGGATATATCGCATGAATCGGAGACACGCACGGAGCCTGATTCTTATAGCTGCCGCTTCCGGTGTATTGACTGCATGCTCAAAGCCGGATCCCGGTATGGGGGAGACGAGAAAACTCATTATGGGGACCTTCACTGAGGACAGCGTGACTGACCGGGCTGGAAAAGCCGCGGCGGCGACCATCAGCAACACAGTTCCCGGAGTCTATGTGGAGACCTGGCCGTCAAAAGGCGCCTATATGAATATAGAGCATCTGTTTGACGGGACATATGATCTCGTGATCGTTCCGGCTGGGGCAGCTTACGAGGCGTATACGGGAACCGGTGCCTGTGAGGGAGAAAAAAAGGAAAAACTTCGTGCAGTAGCGGCATGTTATCCGATCGTCTCCACGTGGATATCCCCGAAGAAACTGGGACTTTCGAAGGTACAGGAACTGAAGGGGCATCCGCTTGCCGTGGGAAATGAAGGTTCTGAGACGGCAAAGGTATCCGGAGAAGTGTTCGATGTCCTTGGAATCGACAAGGAGAACACGGAGATCTGGTATTATGGGATCCAGGGTGGAGCCGACGGGGTCCGGGACCAGTGGGCTGACGGGATCCATGCGTTCACGGAGTCCCCTGTCCCGGCTTACCAGGAGCTGGCGGCGGAGGATGGGATCCGGTTCTTATCCTACACGGACGAAGAACTGGATGAGATCTTAGACGGCCATCCGGAGTACAGTAAGATCAAAGTTCCGGCAGGAACTTATGAAAATCAGGACGATGAGGTCGGGACCTTCTGCGAAAAAGTCCTTGTCTGCGTGTCTGCGGATATGGATGAAGACCTTGTTCATGAGATCGCCTGGGCATTGGAGGTCAACGGACCGGTGTATACAGCCGGAGAACCGTTTATGCGGGCGATGGATGACAGGGAGTTCCGGGCTTCTAAGATCCCGATTCCGCTTCATGACGGGGCAAAACGGTATTATGAGGAGCAGGGATATTTCAAATAGTAATATATTCCGTAACTGTTCAGTAGGTCTGCGCATTTACTGCGCTGACCGTAAGAAAACTTAGAATAGAAGGCAAAAATCCTATCGGCACAGCCGATTTGGAATGGATTTTTGCGCGTAACTGTGAGGGTACTGAACAGTTGCAATATCCCTCAAAATAACAAGCGGTCTTATAAGAGACCGGGAAAAGGAGATGTCCTATGTTGTACAAAGAATTGATCGAATTATTTGACATGTTAGACAGCGCATCAGCGTCCGGCAGCGAGGTGGTGGAGTATTTTAGATCCATCGATCCCATGTGTCAGGTGGAAACGTATCCGCTTGAAGGACCAAAAGGTCATACAGATATGGTGAGAATCCTGATTCCGGGAAAAAACGGAAAATCAAAGGGCGGAAACGCTGGAACGATCGGCATTCTCGGACGTCTCGGCGGTCTGGGGGCAAGACCGGAACAGATCGGGTTTGTCTCCGACGGTGACGGCGCATTGACAGCGTTAGCGGTTGCCGCAAAGCTTCTCAGAATGCAGGCAAAGGGTGATTTCCTTGAGGGCGACGTATTCGTATCTACGCATGTCTGCCCGGACGCTCCGACAGCTCCCCATGAACCGGTGCCGTTTATGAACTCCCCGGTGGAGACCTGGCAGGTGAATAAGGAGGAAGTGACGGACGATCTGGACGCAGTTCTGGTTGTGGATACCACAAAGGGAAACAGGATCATCAACCACCGTGGATTCGCAATCTCACCGACGGTATGTCAGGGGTATATTTTGAGAGTCAGCGAGGATCTTCTCGATGTGATGCAGATGACAACAGGAAAACTTCCTTATGTATTTGCTCTGACACAGCAGGATATCACGCCTTATGGAAATGGAATCTTCCATTTAAACAGCATCCTGCAGCCTGCGACGGCGACAAAAGCCCCGGTGGTAGGCGTTGCGATCACGACAGAGACGACCGTTGCCGGATGTGCAACGGGAGCTACCCATATGGAAGATCTGGATGAGGCAGCCCGGTTTATGATCGAGTCGGCGAAGGCATTCGGAAGAGGAAAGCTGAGTTTTCTGGACAAGGAGGAGTTTGCTCGGATCAAGGAGCTTTACGGCAGCATGGAACACTTCCAGACGCTTGGAAAGAAGAGTGAAGAGGCGTAAGCTTCGGGAAAAGATCCGGGTCTTAGCCGGATTCCGGCAGCAGATGTAATTTTTTTAAGAAATTTGACAGAAATTTATCATAAATCCCGGCGGAAAAAATTTGACAGGTTCTGCCGGGATTGTTACAATTACGGGTAGAGCAAAAATTGTAACAATATGCGATAACCGTCTATGGGACGGGGTGATGGAGAACATACATGTCAGACAGAGAAATGATAGAAGAAACTAAGAAAGACGTTCCGGATCAGATGGAGCCGATGATCCCGGAGATCCCGGCGGAGAAATCCGAGAAAGAACCGGAGGTCGAAGCCGCAGAAGCCGCCAGCACAGAACCGGAGGTCGAGGCCGCAGAGTCCGCCAGCACAGAACCGGAGGTCGAAGCCGCAGAAGCCGCCAGCACAGAGCCGGAGGTCGAGGCCGCAGAGTCCGCCAGCACAGAGCCGGAGGTCGAAGCCGCAGAAGCCGACATCACAGAACCGGAGGCAAAGACCGCAGAAGCCGCCAGCGCTGAATCGGAGACAGAGGGACAGAGATCCCGTTCTGCGGGAAGACGTTCCGGAAACCGAAGGGAAAAACTGCAGCCCGTGCGCCCGAAAAAAGAGCATCAGGCAAGTCAGCGTGAAAATATCTTAAGACTGCGTGAGATCAAAAAGAAAAAGGCGGCGATGCCGTATATGAAGATCCTCGCGGCAGGAGGAGCGGCTGTTGCAGTGGTCGCGGTGGTTGCGGTTGCAGGAACTGTGATCGGAAATCACAGGGACACTTTTTCCAGAGGGATGAAGGTTGAGACCGCAGCGGCTTCCTTAGAGACAACAGAGGCTGCATCTGAGAGCACCGGGGAGAGAAATATTGTTCTGGAGACCACGCTTTCTGCCGAGGAGATTGCGTCTAAGGAATATGAAAAGACGGTCCAGAGTATTGTGGACAGCTATGCAAATCTTGGGATTGCGGAGGTCTCAGGCTATCTGAACGTCAGAAAGACCCCGGAGAGCTTCGGTGAGGTCATAGGAAAGCTGCCGAAGGGCGGTGCCTGCGAGATTCTGGATACCTCCACAGATGGCTGGTATAAGATCTCATCCGGCGGTGTGACCGGTTATGTAAGCTCCCAGTATGTCTATACCGGGGATGAGGCGAAAAAACTGGCTGCGGAAAATGTGGCTGAGCGTGCCGTGATCGATGCGGATAAGTTAAATGTCCGGTCAGAGCCGAAGGCGGATGCGAATGTTGTGGAGCAGGTATTTAAAAACGAAAGATATGACATCAAGGGGCAGCAGGACGGCTGGATCCAGATTTCTTCCGGATATATTTCTGCGGATTATGTCACCGTAAAATACGCTCTGGATGAGGCGATCAAGCAGGATATGAGACAGACGGTCTTAAGCCTTTATGATAATCTCGGTGTATCCAATGTGTCCAATTACCTGAATGTCCGCGACAATCCGGATGAGAAGAAGGGCAAGATCATCGCGAAGCTGCCGAGCAACGCAGGCTGTGATATCCTGGACACCTCCACGTCGGGCTGGTACAAGATCCGTTCCGGAAACATTACCGGTTATGTAAAATCTGAGTATATCCTGACAGGACAGCAGGCGAAGGACAAAGCGCTTCAGGTTGCAAAGCTGATGGCGATCTCCAACACGGACGGCGTCAATGTCCGCACAGAGCCGAACACAAACTCTTCGATCTACACACAGATCTCCAACAGCGAGCGATTCCTTGTAGCGGATCAGCAGGATGGCTGGGTAAAGATCGAGATCGATGATCAGGACGCATACCTGTCCAGCGATTATGTTGACGTTAAGTACGGTCTGGAAGAGGCGATCAAGTATACGCCGGTGGTTGAGGTTGCAGATACTTCTTCGAAGAATGATTCTAAGAACAGTTCAAAGAACAACACGAAGAATAATTCCGGTAAGAAGAACAGCGCAAACGACGGGGCTGCCGGATCGAAGTCCGGAAGTGTTTCCTCCAAACGTGCCCAGATCGCAAACTACGCAGTTCAGTTCGTCGGAAACAGATATGTCTACGGCGGAACGAGCCTGACAAACGGAACGGACTGCTCCGGATTTACGATGTCTGTCATGGCGAAATTCGGTGTATCCCTGCCGCACAACTCCGGCGCGCAGTCGGGAAGCGGAAAGTCGATCACCTCGAGCCAGATGCGTCCGGGTGACCTTGTATTCTACTCTGGCAGCGGCGGAATCAACCATGTTGCGCTCTATATCGGTAATGGTCAGGTGTGCCATGCGTCCAACGCGAGATCCGGTATCAAGATCTCCACATGGAACTATCGTACTCCGGCGAAGATCGTGAATGTACTTGGTGATTAATTGAAAATTGGAAGATTTCGGACAGCCCGGTAGAGATGCCGGGCTGTCTTGATAAGGAAAGTAAGTTTTGAAGAAATGAATTCCTCAGACTGGGAAGTCGGGACATATTAAAATTTTTCCGGGTGGATCAGGTCCGGAATGCATGGGAAGGAAAGAATATGGAGAAAAAGAAGAGAATTAAAAGACATGCGGCAGGTCTCTGTGCGGGACTCGGTATCCTGTTCGCCGCAGCGGCACCGATGACGGCGTTTGCGGATACGGTTTATGTGAACGCGTCGAAGTTAAATTACAGGAATCAGCCCTCCACAGCATCAGGGGCGGTTCTCGGAACACTGCCTCGCGGGACAGAGCTCTCCAGAATGAAAAATAACGGGGAGTGGAGCGAGGTGCAGATCGGCGGATCGAAGACGACCGTTTATGTTGCAAGCCGCTATCTGACGACCAGCAAGCCGCAGAGCAGCACTGCGAAAACGGGGGCGGCAACTACGGGCGGAACATCCACAGTCGCTGCCGATGGAACCGTGACAGTACCCGACTCCTTAAAGGCGTATGTGGATAAGGCTTATCAGGTTGGAATGGATTCCAACTGGAAATATGCGGGGATGTCCGCGATCAACAGCGGATGTGCGGTATTCTATCACAATGGGACTGCAAACCGCAAAAACAAGGTGGTTGCCGTAAATGCTGGACATGGTACATCCGGCGGATCGAAGGTAAAGACATTCTGTCACCCGGATCAGACGGCGAAGGTGACAGGCGGAACGACGGGCGCAGGCGCGACAAAGGCGGTGGCGGTATCCGGCGGAATGACGTTCGCGGATGGAACGGCGGAGAGTACCGTGACGCTCCGTATGGCGCAGATCTTCCGGGATAAGCTTCTGGCGGCGGGATATGATGTGCTGATGATCCGCGATGGAAGTGATGTGCAGCTCGACAATGTGGCGAGAACCGTCATGGCAAACAATAAGGCTGACTGCCATATCGCCCTGCACTGGGATTCCACGAAGACGGACAAGGGCGCATTTTATATGAGTGTGCCGAATAATGCCGCCTATCGTGCCATGGAGCCGGTGGCGTCCAACTGGGAGTCCCACAATAAGCTCGGAAGCGCACTGGTTGGCGGATTGAAGCAGAACGGTGTGAAGATCTTCTCGTCGGGATCCATGGAGATGGATCTGACCCAGACGTCGTATTCTACGGTTCCGAGTATTGATATCGAACTGGGGGATGGGAAATCTGCTCATGATGATGCGACGTTAGGAAAACTGGCGGATGGGCTTGTTGTCGGTGTGAACAGTTATTTTGGACAGTGATCCGGGCTCGTAAGTTCAAGACAGAATGAATGGAATGCCGCTGCTGGGGAAAATACCTGGCGGCGGTTTTTGGAATTAATGGGAGGTTATACCGGAACTTCCTGGTAATCAAAAAAAATTACATGACGAAGATGTGCATTTGCGCGAAGATGTAGATTAACGCAGGTGAATGCGAGGATGTTGAAAACTACGGGGGGGGGACTCTTTCCATATAAAAAACACCATCTCTCAATGGAAATGGTGTTTTTTCAGTGGACCTGATCGGATTCGAACCGACGACCCCCACAATGCGAATGTGGTGCGCTCCCAACTGCGCTACAAGCCCATAACGATATTTTTTTGACCTCATTATTATCGCACCACGGGGGACAGATGTCAAGATTTTCCAGAAGGAAAAGTGAAGAAATTTTGCCGGGACCGCTGGCGCGGTACAAGATAAAAGAATCGAACGTATGGTTGTATCATTGCGGAAAACGTGGTAAAATAGAAGGCAGAAGGCAGATGTAACGGAGAGGGAGGGGACTATATGATACTGATCGTATGTGTGGACGACCATAATGGAATGATGTTCAATCACCGCCGCCAGAGCCAGGACCGCGTCCTGCGGGCAGATATTCTGGAACTTACGGATGGAAAAAAACTTTGGATGAATGCCTACAGCAGAAAACAGTTTGCGGAGAGTGATGCGGAGAAAATCCTGGTGGATGAGACGTTTCTCGATGCTGCGGGGGACGGGGAGTTCTGCTTTGTGGAGAATGCGGACGTCTCTGGCTGTGTGGAGCGGATCGAGGAGATCTATCTCTACCGTTGGAACAGGGATTATCCCGCGGAGGTGTATTTTCCAGTGGATCTCAGCGTGTGGAAGTGCATGGAGACGAAAGAATTTGCGGGATCTTCCCATGAGAAAATTACCAGAGAGCGGTATACCCGTTAAAATATGAATGTATGATAGGCAGAATGGCGCTGGAGACAGTTCCAATTCCGATATTTCAGAAAATATAGCGGGATATTGGAGATTGGGACAGGGGGAGCATGTACAGAGCATTTGGCGGAAAGGTGGACTGCGATAGAAAGTATGGCAACAGAGGGGAATGACAGAATATGAAGAATTTAAGAAAATGGCTGCTTTGCGTGATCGCGGCGGTCTCTTTGACTGTAACGGCCTGTGAGGGCGATTCGGCCGCTAAAGCCAGTGTGGCGGCAGATGTTGCCCATGCGGCAGGAAATATCCTTGAAAGCCTTGCTGAGGCGGCGGAGAACTCCGGCGCCGGAAACAGCGGCGGACAGGGAAATAAAACGTCATCGGGGATGGCAGGAAACGCGTCGACGACCGGAGAATTCCGTCTCTCTGATATTCCGGAGTATACGGACTCCCCCTATGTGGCGGTCAATGGAAATGTTCCGTATTTTACGGAGGACGACCTGACGGCTGTTTCCTTTGAACGCTACAGTGATCTGGATTCATTAGGTCGCTGCGGTGTGGCTTACGCCTCCGTCAGTACCGATACGATGCCGACGGAAAAGCGGGGTTCCATCGGAGAGGTAAAGCCAACCGGGTGGATCAATGCGAAATATGATTTTGTGGATGGAAAATATCTGTATAACCGATGCCATCTGATCGGATATCAGCTGACTGCGGAGAACGCGAACGAAAAGAATCTGATTACGGGTACGAGATACCTTAATGTTCAGGGAATGCTGCCGTTTGAGAACCTGACAGCCGACTATGTAAAAGAAACCGGAAACCATGTGATGTACCGTGTGACGCCGATCTTCGAAGGTGATAATCTTGTGGCATCCGGAGTTCTGATGGAAGCGAAGTCCGTGGAGGACGAAGGCGACGGAGTCCTGTTCTGTGTTTATGTTTACAATGTTCAGCCGGGAGTCACGATTGACTACGCGACGGGAAAGAGTGAACTGGCGGAGGACGGAAATACGGGAAGCAGCTCAAGTGGAAGTACGGCAGGCAGCGGAAAAACGACAGGTTCATCGAATGTTGGAAACAACTCATTAGGAGCCTCAGGCAGTTCTGGAAAATCAAATACAAGCGCCTCTGGAACGGAGAGCGGAACCTATATCCTCAACACCAAGACCATGAAATTCCACCGCCCAGACTGCGATTCTGTGAAGAGTATTAAGGCTGAGAACCGAGAAGAGTATACGGGGGAGCGGGAGAAGCTGATTAATGAGGGGTATGAGGCTTGTAAGAGCTGTAAACCGTAGGAAATATTCTAATAATATATAAAAGACAGTAACATAAAGCCCGGCTTTATGCATTTAGAGTGCGTGGAGCCGGGCTTTTGCCTTAGATCATATCTGACGTGAGATCATACAGAAAAATTAGAGATTAATCATGGCATGAGAAATCATGAAACATTCTTTGCGCAGTGTCTGTATCCAGATGGAAAGAGTTACATAATTGCTGGATAATAGCTGAATCGGTAAGGTTGTGTTCTTTTAGGACAGTTATAATCGCATGGATGCCCTCAAGCTGACCTTCTTTACGACCTTCTTTGCGGCCTTCCTCCAGACCTTCTTCATGACCTACTCTGCGTCCAATATCAATTCCAGTAGATAAAATACTCATTTGTGCATCCTCCCATTCTTCACTCTGTTTTACTTCTGTAACAATTGCGTCTAATTTGCAGATTCGCTCATCGAGGACGGTGATCTCAGGATTGGAAAGCGTAGAGTTCTTCATATACTGCAGAAGACTCACAAGCTCATCCCGTTCATTCTTACTACTCATATTCAAAAAAATCTTCATCGTCTCATCCCCAAGCTCCATCCCCGGAATCTGGTGACAGCGCTCTGTGAATGTGTACATGGCGCGATCCATTCCAAAGAGATCGGTCTGGGTGATGAATATTACGATCGTTGAGGGCAGGTGGCGGTATTTTGTATGTTTACCTGCCTTTAATGCCGGGGTATCAAGGAGTCCCTGATAATACCGGGAACGTTTCTGGAGATCGTCCTCCGACGCATCATTCTGCATCTCTGTAGCAAATTGCCTGGAATCCTCCGCCAGCGCCCAGGCATCGAGCCGGATTCCGCGTTTTCCATTTTTGTTGAGAATAACGTCCTCAACCCGGACTTGTATGAGCCTGAGATTCGGTTCATCCAGGATAATACTGAGTACGCATTCCTGCGCCTCCTTGTGCTTCATTACCGCGAGAAACAGGGCGAAATCGCTGAGATTGACATTCATAAAATCGGGCGATTCCCTATACTCTTCAGTGGAGATGAGAGCATGGATCACTTGATTTTCCATTCAGTTACCTTCCTTTCCTGGAAAATTGGGCAGGAGAGGAATTGATACGAGACATCCCCGACTCCCTGCCAGTTGTTTGGGTGATTTCAGCAAAGAGTCTTCAGATGCCGTAATGGCCAGAATAGAAAATAGATCATAGAATTCGTTAGAAACCTTGCTTGGGATTATATTAGCATGTAGGAGTGGGGATGGCAATGTAGTTGGGTATTAAAAAATATTAAAAATTGATAAACTCATTGAGGACACAGAAGCAGAAGAATCCACCGAAATCGAGGAAGCTGAAGACACCGTAGAAATCAAGAAAGATGCCAGCGTAGAGTTCGTACTCGATGAGGCACCGGAACTGTAAATTTCACGAAACAGAAAATGGAAAAGTCCCCGGAAGTAAAATTCCAGGGGCTTCTGTTTTTGTGGGGAGGAGGTTTCTTTTTGCATTGCAATATGCTATACTGATGGGAAGAAATTCATAAAGCAGATTTTATCTGCTAATAAAGAATCATATATCAAGGGAAAAGGTGAGGTATTATGAAGATCACAAAAGTATGGGCGGTATATTTCAGCCCCACAGGAAACACGAAAAAAGTAATCACAACGATGGCGAAAAAGGCGGCGGAAGTTCTTTCTGTGCCGATGGAGACATTTGATTTTACACTTCCGGAGAACCGGGAAGGTGTTACGAGCTTTGAAAGTGAGGATCTTGTATTTTTCAGCACACCGGTCTACGCGGGAAGAATTCCGAATAAGATGCTACCGTATGTGCAGAGCGCTTTTGAGGGAAATGGCGCATTTGCAGTACCGGTATCGGTATTCGGAAACAGAAACTTTGACAACGGTCTGATCGAGCTTCGCAACGAGCTGGAGCTTCACGGCTTCCATACGATCGCAGCTGCTGGAATCCCGACAGAGCATGTGTTCAGCAATAAGCTTGCGACAGGACGTCCGGATGCGGATGATCTCGCGAAGATCGCGGAATTTGGTGAGAAGGTCGCGAAGAAAGTTGCTGATATGACGGAGATCCCGGCAAAGATCGAGGTCCGCGGCGATGATCCGGTGACTGCCTACTATACACCGCTTGGAACGGATGGAAAACCTGCAGTGTTCTTAAAGGCGAAACCGAAGACAGACCCGGAAAAATGCACGAAGTGCGGAATCTGTGCGACAGTCTGTCCGATGGGATCCATCCCGAAGGACGCGCCGGATACCTGCACCGGAATCTGCATCAAGTGCCATGCCTGCATCAAGGCATGTCCGGCAGGCGCAAAGTATTTTGATGACGAGGCATTTTTATCTCATGTGGAAATGCTAAAACAGAATTACCAGAGACGGGCTGAGGCAGAGTGGTTTATCTGATGATTCTATGATTGTATAAAAAATGCATAAAAAATCAATGAAAAAGATTGATACAGAGGGCGAACATAGGCTCCCTGTATCAATTTTTTTCTCATTCGAGAAGATTCCCACTTTTTTAGAGTGGCCAACTGCCGGGGACTGTTAAAATAGAACTCTTTTCTAATGCTGTCAGAAAAAATGTGACTGGAGTTAAGAAGAATTTCTAAAAATTAACTCTTGACAAAAGTCACTTCATAACAGGTGGTGAGTAATCACAAATCTGTCTCAATGGGAGTCAGGTCTCCGACTGAGATAGACAGGTTTGAAGCCTGCCTGCCGGAGCCTGTTCCCGGGATGATCCGTGGGAGACCTGGCACAGGACTTTGACTCCTGCATTCAGTCATTCAGTGCCGCCAATTTTTCAAAATACGGCGCAAACAGCTCCTTTTCATATGCATATCCCGCCATGAACACGCAGTCCATAAAGAGTCGTGTGATCTCCGGATCTTCCTGCTCCGCGAGAATGCGCTTCCATTCCTCTTTCGCGTGCTGGCTGAGTTCTGCGAGCAGCCGGTTCCGGTCCTCGAAGAGGCCGTTGTCGGTGCAGTTTAAGTCCTTCGGAAGAAAGTCCGCAGTCCTTCCGCAGGGGGATGGGCAAGCGGCGCAGTCTGGGGAGACAATGGATTTCTGCTTGTGGATCTGTTCCACAAGGTCATTGGCGGCAGAAGAGGAGAGCGAGCCGCCCGGGGCCACGGATGCCAGGGCTGCAAAAAGGACCGGAGCAGTTCCAGCCGGGATTTCCTTTGCCTCCGCGGCGCGGGCGAGTCCGATGAGGGCGCAGATGACAGCGTCCTGCTCCGGGGTGCGGCCAGAGGTGTTTGTAGTAGTTGAGAGAGACATATAGGTTCCCTTCTTAAATATAAAAATGTCGATTCAGTACCTTCGTAGTTACAAGGAAAAATCTATTCCAGATCGGCTATGCCGATGGGATTTTCCAGAAGAACTGGCAGGGACGAGATCTTATTTCAAGATCCGTCCATCGGTACCGATTGTATATACCTGCCACGGAATAAACTTCCCGCTTGCCATCAGCGCGTTCTTCACAGCCGCCTCGATTCCTCCGCAGCACGGAACCTCCATGCGAACAACTGTCACGCTCTGGATATCATTATTGCGGATGATCTCCGTGAGCTTCTCGGAATAGTCTACGGAATCCAGCTTCGGACATCCGATCAGTGTCACATGTCCGTCAATGAAATCGTTGTGGAAGTTTCCGTATGCGTAAGCGGTGCAATCCGCGGCAACGAGAAGCTTCGCACCGTCAAAGTACGGGGCGCGGACCGGGACGAGCTTGATCTGGACCGGCCACTGGGATAGTCTGCTCTCCATGGAGACAGGTGCAGTGTGTCCCGGAATCGCTGCGCTGTTAGATGCAGGCGCGGAGGCATGTGTGATCGTGCGGCTCATGCTTCCCGGGCATCCTGTAAATTCCGGCTTCGGGGACGGTGCTTCTGTCGGCATGAGGGAAGCAGCTTTTCTTGCCGCCATGTGTGCCAGAACCGCCTCATGGTCGTAAGCGGCAGCCTCGCGTTCCTCAAAGCTGATGGCGTCCTCCGGACAGGCCGGAAGACAGTTTCCAAGACCGTCACAGTAATCGTCGCGGATCAGCTTCGCCTTTCCGTTGATCATTGCGATTGCGCCTTCCTGACAGGCTGCTGCGCATGCTCCGCAGCCGTTGCATTTTTCTTCATCAATTTTTACGATCGTTCTTTTCAATTTAAGTTCCCCTTTCAAAATGTGTAAATATTGTCTCAGCAATTTCTATTGCGGTGTATTTGCTGCCATGCATCCGGAAAAAGCGGATCGTGGCAGATTTTGTAAGTGTCATGTATTGACTTTTGTATCGTCAATATACTACAATGATGACAAAAAGTATGTTGTATTTCCAACGAAAAATCCGCAATGTGGTACATTCAGATATGAAAACAGGAAAGTGCAAAAGACTGCCCGTTATGGATGAAGGAAACAGGAAAGTGTAAATGGCCGCCCGTGTCAGGTGAAAGAAAGGAAAACTATGATCCACAAAGAAGAAATTCCGGATTCCATGCTCTTTGCCGGAATCCACCCTGAAGAAAAGGAAAGTATCTTAAAATGTCTCTCCGCAGTAGAAAAGAAATACGAAAAAGGGGATATTATTTTCCTCGCCGGAACGGAGATCCGCTCTATGGGATTCATCCTCTCAGGAAGAGTCGAGATCTCCCGGGACGATTTCTGGGGAAACCGGCAGGTTCTGGGACATGGAGAAACCGGTGAGCTTTTCGGTGAAGCTTACGCCTGTATGCCGGGTGAAGTTTTGATGGTCAATGTAGTGGCGGCAGAAAAGAGCCGGATCTTATTTTTAGACCTCGGAAGGATCTTAAATGTCTGCACACCGGCATGTTCGCATCACAACCGCCTGATCCACAACCTTCTCTATATCATGGCGAAGAAAAATCTTATGCTGACGCGGAAGATCGACCACATGGGGCAGAGGTCCATCCGGGAAAAGGTGATGGCGTACCTGTCCTTTGAGTCTGAAAAACAGAAGAAAAAGACCTTCGGAATCCCCTTTAACCGCCAGCAGCTCGCGGATTATCTCGCGGTGGACAGGAGCGCATTGTCTGCGGAGCTCTCCAGGATGAAAAAAGACGGGCTGATTGAATTTGAGAAGAATATTTTTACGCTTTTATAATGTAACTGTTCAGTGTCCTCGCGGTTACGCGCAAAAATCCATTCCAAATCGGCTATGCCGATGGGATTTTTGACTTCCGGCATAGGTTTTCTTACGGTCAGCCCAGTAAGTGCATAGACCTGCGGAATAGACATTACAATTCTATATATAGAAGAAAGGAAAGAACAATGCCATACAGAGATGAGATCGAAGAGCGAAGGATCCGGCGGGAAGAAAACCGGAGAAGACGAAGAAAGCAGGAGCGGACCCGCCGCATGATCGTAGGCGGACTGGCCGCCGTGATCGGGATCGCCGTGATCGTCACGGCTGTGCTCGTGACAAAGAAGCTTACGGGGAGGAAACAGGTAAATCCGGCGGATGTGGCGGTTCCGGAGTATGTGAATGTGAATTTACTGACCCCGAATGAGTACTCACGGCCGCAGATCCCGCTTGAGAAAGTAAACGGCATCGTGGTACACTATGTCGCAAACCCCTGCAGTACCGCGCTGGAAAACCGGAATTATTTTGAGGGATTAAAGGACCAGACGGGTTCGAAGACCACCTCTGTCAGCAGCCATTTTGTGATCGGTCTGGAAGGTGAGGTCGTCCAGTGCGTTCCATTAAATGAGGTGGCCTACGCATCCAACAACCGCAACAGCGACACGATCTCCATCGAGTGCTGCCACCCGGATGAGACCGGAAAATTTTATGACAGTACATATCAGACGCTTGTAAACTTATGCGCGTACCTCTGTGTGGAATTTGATCTGAAGCCGGATGACGTGATCCGCCACTACGACGTGACGGGAAAGATCTGCCCGAAATATTTTGTGGATTATCCGGAGAAATGGGAGGACTTCCATAAGGATGTAAAGAAAGCGATAAAGATTCTGAAGAAGTAACGGGACATTCACTAAAAATTCGAAATTCATTTTGTATTCTTTACCTAAAATTTACAAATATTATATTTATAATTGAAAAAAGCGTGTGCTCTATGATATGATGGAACACGAAGGCAAATTTTGCAGAATCGGATCGAAACTGCGCTTTTGCCACGCCGCCGCGTTAAGACAACAGGCAGCGACAAAAGAGAATGGAGAAGGCATTATGAATATCGGATATCTGGAAAGTATCTTCAGCTTCCTCGGCGGTCTGGGCATGTTCCTTTACGGTATGAGCATCATGGGTGACGGCATGCAGAAGTCGGCGGGAAGTAAGCTGAACAAGTTCCTGAGAATGGTGACGGACAACAGACTTCTGGCAGTCGGTCTCGGCGCTCTGATCACCGCGATCCTGCACAGCAGCGGAGCCACAACCGTCATGGTGGTTGGTTTCGTAAACGCCGGAATTTTGAATCTGACCCAGGCGGTCGGGGTCATCATGGGCGCGAATATCGGTACAACGATCACCGCATGGATGGTTTCCTTAAACTCTCTGGGGGATGCGATGAAGGTTTTGCAGCCGTCGTTTTTCGCACCGCTCGTAGTTGCCATCGGTGCAGCCTTTTTGATGTTTTCCAAGAAGAAAAAGGAGAGTCTGGCAGGTGAGATCTGTATCGGTGTCGGCCTCCTGTTTGTGGGCCTGACCTTCATGTCAGGTTCGGTAGCACCGTACACGGATGCCCCGATCTTTGCGAAGGCGTTTGCGGTACTCGGAAGGAACCCGATCCTCGGTATTCTTGTAGGTGCCCTTGTAACTGCGATCATCCAGAGCTCCACCGCTTCTGTCGGTATCTTACAGACTCTGGCGATGAGTGGAGTGGTATCCGCAAATGCCGCGATTTATATTACACTTGGACAGAATATCGGATCCTGTCTGACTGCGCTTTTATCCAGTGCCGGTACAAGCCGCAACGCTAAGCGTGCGTCTGTGATCCACCTGACCTTCAACAGCTTCGGTGCGATCGTATTCGGAATCGGTATGTATATCATTTCCATGATGCGCCCGGATATTGCCCAGAGCAGCATCAATTCCTTCCAGATCTCGGTGTTCCATACATTCTTTAACGTGACGAACACCCTGCTCTTATTCCCGTTCGCGAAACAGCTCGTTGCGTTCTCCGGTCTGATCGTCCGTGAGACAGGCGAGGAAGAGGCGAAGAAGGAAACAAAGGAGGACGAGCTTCCGGTTCTCGACGAACGTATCTTCAAATCCCCGACCTTTGCCCTTGAAGTCGGTGTGATGGAAGTCGTTCATATGGGTAAGATGGCCCTTGCAAACTTAAAGCTTGCAACAAGCGTCCTTCTGGAAAACAAATATGAATGTCTGGATGAGGTTTTTAAGAACGAGACAGAGATCGATATTTTAAATAAGAAGCTTACCGAATATCTCATTAAGGTCAACAACCTGTCCTTAAATGAGAAGCAGAAAGTTCAGGTCAGCAACCTCTTCTATAGCATCAGCGATTTAGAACGTGTGGGCGACCATGCGGAAAACCTCGCGGAGGCGGCACAGTACCTGAAGGAACATGGACTCGCTTTCTCAGAGACCGGGATCGAGGACCTCAAAGAGATTTCGAGCGCGGCCATCGGAGCTGTGGACCATGCAGTCGCTGCCCGTCAGGATGGCGGAATGGAGGATATCCGTCAGGTCAGCAAGCTGGAAGACCGTGTGGATACTCTCGAGGAGGAGATGCGCGACAAGCACATCGAACGTCTTTCCAAGAACGAGTGCAACCCGTCCGCCGGCGTTGTGTTCTTAGATATCTTAAGCAATCTGGAACGTATCTCCGACCATGCCTATAATGTGGCCGGATATGTGAAGGATGAGCTGTAAAGCGCATTTCATCTGATGATTTTGATCCCGCATACAGATTCCGGATAATATCCGGACTGTGGGCGGGATTTTTTTAGTATTTGCGGTCATTTGGAAAAATCAGCTTGCCAGCATATGCGATCTTCCGTATAATGAAGACATCAGACAACTTGTAACAGAACATGGGGGAAACTATGGAGACGAAGAAAAAAGATGACCGGAAACTTCTGGGCAGCCAGATCGAGGACCGGATCTTAGAGTATATAAAAGAGAAACCGTTGGAGGTGGGAGACCGGCTTCCGAACGAGTTTGAACTTGCGGAGATGTTTGAGGTGGGACGAAGCACGATCCGCGAGGCGGTAAAAGGTCTGGTGACGAAAGGAGTTCTGCAGGTGCGGAGAGGAGCGGGAACGTATGTCAGCAGTCTGACGCCTGCGGAGGATGATCCGTTAAGGCTTAACGCAAAGCTCCATGACAGGTTTAAGTTGGCGCTGGATCTCTTTGACGTCCGCCTGATCTTAGAGCCGGAGATCGCCGCTAAGGCGGCAGTTTATGCGACGGACGAGGATATCGCGACATTAAAGAGGCTGTGTAAGGAGACGGAGGAACTGTATCTGGCGGACAAGGATCACATGCCGAAGGACATCGAGTTCCACACCTGGATCGCCCGGTGCAGTAAGAATCAGGTCATGGAGTCCCTGATCCCGATCATCAATTCGGGAATCAATACCTTTGTAAACCTGACGAGGCGCTCACTGCGGACAGAGACGATCACGACCCACCGGGCCATCACGGAAGCCATCGCAAATCATGATTCCACCGGGGCGCGGTGTGCAATGGTGATGCATCTGACGTATAACAGGCAGGAGCTTTTGAGACGCCGGACGGCTTATAAGGCGCAGGGCGAGACAAAAGAGGAGAAAGAGCAGTAGGAGAGTAAAATGTCAGAAGCCATTCAAATGGAATAAGAATGCAGCGAGCAGGGAAAAATAATGCACAATTTTCCCCTGCTTTTTTTGTGCGAAAAAGAGAAAAGGCAAAATACATCAGACAAGTATTGCAAATTCCACAGAAAAATGGTAGATTAAGCACATAGACATAAGACATCAGACAAATATATCAAAAAACTTGCTAAACGGCTTGACATGTCTGATGAAAACGGAAAACAGGAAAGTCAAAACGTGAACTGTTTTTCCGGAATGAAACCATGAAGCGCAGAGCAGTCCGGTTCGGGGTATGATACGGATCTTTGCGCGGAACAACCAAAACAAATACACTGGGAGGTAAATCCACTATGTCTGAAGGAGTTGTACTCAACCCGACCCGCCTTGTTCTGGCAGCACTGATCGGTCTTGTGATCCTGCTCGTCCTGATCATCAAGTTTAATGTGCAGGCAATGATCGCGATCCTGATCGGAGCGATCAGCATCGGACTTCTTGCGGGAATGCCGACGAAAGATATTATCGCGGCAGTCAATGATGGAATTGGAAACACGTTAAAAGGAATTGCCCTGCTTGTAGGCTTAGGATCCATGTTCGGCGCGATCCTGGAGGTCTCGGGCGGCGCACAGACGATCGCCGTCACGATGGTAAAGAAATTCGGTGACGAGAAGGCCGCGTGGGCGCTTGGAATCACAGGTCTCGTGATCGCGATGCCGGTATTCTTCGATGCAGGACTGATCATTCTGATCCCGTTAGCATTCTCCCTTGCAAAGAAGACAAAGCGTTCCTCTCTTCACTATGTGATCCCGCTCCTTGCGGGACTTGCGGTCGGACATGCGTTCATTCCGCCGACACCGGGACCGGTTCTCGTAGCAACGATGTTAAATGTAGATCTTGGCTGGGTCATCTTAGTCGGAATCTTCTGCGGAATCTTCGCGATGATCGTAGCCGGTCCGGTCTGGGGATCCATCTGTGGTAAGAAATTTTATGTTCCGGTGCCGGAGAGCGTAGCAAATCAGGAAGAGATCGATGAGTCCAAGCTTCCGAGCTTCTGGCTGATCGTTGGGATCATCCTGATCCCGTTGGTGCTCATCATTCTGGACTCTATCTGCGGCGTCGTTCCGGCATTAGCCGGTGTTGCTCCGGTCTTCGAGTTCTTAGGTGAGCCGTTCGTAGCACTGTTACTCGCGACTCTGGCTGCCATGTTTGGTCTTGGCTTAAAACATGGCTACACGATGAAAGAGCTTGAGAAGGTTATGACAAAGTCCTTAGAGCCGACCGGTCTCATCCTTCTTGTTACCGCCTGCGGCGGCGTGCTCCGCTATGTGCTTCAGTACTCCGGCCTCGGAAACGTGATCGGAAACGCGGTTGCATCCATGAATCTTCCGATCGTTGTCCTTGCATTTATCATCGCAGTCCTTGTCCGTATCAGTGTCGGTTCCGCGACGGTTGCCATGACCATGGCGGCAGGTATCGTTGCGGCACTTCCGGGAATCAGCGAGCTGTCCCCGTTATATCTGGCATGTACCGTAGCGGCAGTAGCGGGCGGCTCCACCGTATGCTCCCACTTCAATGATTCCGGTTTCTGGCTGGTAAGATCCCTCGTGGGAATCGACGAGAAGACGACTCTGAAAACCTGGACCATCATGGAGACCTTAGTCGGTGTGACCGGATTCCTTGTAGCACTTGTGATTTCATTCTTTGCGTAGTAGAAAGATGCAGATACGCAGCTTAAAGCTGCGGTGCATTCGAAATGCAGAGAATGAACAAAATTGAAAAAACAGTTCCAATAAAAGATATCATTCGCTCAATAACGAGTAACACCCCACAAAGAAAGAAGGAAATATCATGAAATGTCTGAAGAGTCAGGAAATGAGAAAACTTGCACCGGAGCTTGATCCGTTAAGAATCGGAACGGGCTGGAAGCCGGAAGAACTTGCGATGCCGCAGGTCATCATCGAAAGCACGGCAGGTGACAGCCATCCGGGAAGCGGACATCTCCATATCCTTGTAGATGAAGTAAAAAAAGGAATCGCTGAGGCAGGCGGTCACGGAGCGAAATATTTCTGCACCGATATCTGTGACGGCGAGAGCCAGGGAACCGATGGAATCAATTACAGCCTTGCAAGCCGTGAGATGATCGCGAACATGATCGAGATCCACGCGAACGCGACTCCCTTCGATGCAGGCGTATATCTCGCAAGCTGTGATAAGGGAATGCCGGCAAACCTCATGGGCTTATTCCGCGTGAATATTCCGGCGGTTGTTGTTCCGGGCGGAACCATGAATGCAGGTCCGGAGATGTTAACTCTGGAACAGCTTGGTATGTACAGCGCCCAGTATGAGCGCGGTGAGATCGATGAGAAACGCTTAAACTGGGCAAAACACAACGCATGTCCGAGCTGCGGCGCTTGTTCCTTTATCGGAACTGCATCCACCATGCAGATCATGGCTGAGGCTCTTGGCCTTGCCCTTCCGGGAAGTGCGTTGATGCCTGCGACAAGCCCGGATCTCTTAAACTACGCGAGAGAGGCCGGAAAACAGGCGGTTAAGCTTGCGAAGATGGACAACATGCGTCCGAGTGATATCGTGACGATGGACAGCTTCGAAAACGCGATCCTTGTACATGCGGCCATCTCCGGAAGTACAAACTGCTTACTCCACCTTCCGGCGATCGCTCATGAGCTTGGAATCGAGATCACAGGTGACACTTTCGACAGACTCCACCGCGGCGCGAAGTATCTTCTTGATATCCGCCCGGCAGGAAAGTGGCCGGCAGAGTGCTTCTACTATGCAGGCGGCGTTCCGGCGATCATGGAGGAGATCAAAGACCATCTTCACCTTGATGTCATGACCGTGACCGGAAAGACTCTCGGTGAGAACTTAAAGGAATTAAAAGAGAACGGATTCTATGAGCGCTGCGAGAAATGGCTCCGGAAGTTCAACGAGCGCTATGGAATCTCTATCACAAGACAGGATATCATCCGTCCGGCTGACAAGGCCATCGGAACCGACGGCAGCATCGCAGTTCTGCGCGGAAACCTTGCTCCGGAAGGTGCGGTTATCAAGCACACCGCATGCCCGAAGGAGATGTTCAAGGCAGTTCTTAAGGCGAGACCCTTCGACAGCGAGGAAGAGTGTCTGGATGCCGTTTTAAAGCACAAGGTTGAGAAAGGCGACGCAGTCTTCATCCGCTACGAGGGACCGAAGGGAAGCGGTATGCCGGAGATGTTCTACACCTCCGAGGCCATCAGCAGCGACAAGGAGCTTGGCCGTTCCATCGCCCTGATCACAGACGGAAGATTCTCCGGTGCATCCACAGGTCCGGTTATCGGACACTGCAGCCCGGAGGCGGCAGACGGCGGCCCGATCGCGCTCGTTGAGGAAGGCGATCTCATCGAGATCGATGTGATGGAGAGAAAGTTAAACATCATCGGTATCAAGGGCGAGCGAAAGACTCCGGAGGAGATCGACGCAGTCCTTGCTGAGAGAAAGAAAAACTGGAAGCCGAGAGAGCTCCGCTACAAGAGCGGTGTGCTCCGCATGTTCAGCGAGCATGCGGCAAGCCCGATGAAAGGTGCTTATCTGGAATTCTAAAAAAATAAAATGAGACTGGCAGTAAATGCTGGCTGCCAGCTTGCAAAAGAAGCGTCCCGGATCGTGAGATGACAGTTCTCTCTGATCCGGGGCGTTTTTATATCATTACCATTTCGCATTCCCAATCGGAAAAATCTACTGCTGCCACTGTACTGTTACGGAATTATCAGTTCAGAAAATTCCTATCCGCATACAGGAACAGCCACATACTTTTCATATAATAAAGATTGCACGAACGAGTGTTCCTGTGGTAGAATGATGGTATCTGTTGTCGGAATACCGGCGGTTTCAGTATGTGGGAGATACGTGCAGAACCGTCAGCCTCCGGAAACGTGAAAGGGGAACAGAATGAACAATTACGATACATTAAATCCGATGCAGCGGGAAGCTGTTTTCACCACGGAAGGTCCGCTCTTAGTGCTGGCGGGCGCCGGATCCGGAAAGACACGGGCGCTGACGCACCGGGTTGCTTATTTAATAGAGGAAAAGGGTGTGAAGCCCTGGAATATCTTGGCGATCACCTTTACAAACAAGGCGGCGGGAGAGATGCGGGACCGCGTCAACAGCCTTGTGGAATACGGCGCGGATAGTGTCTGGGTCAGCACTTTCCACTCCCTCTGTGTGCGGATCTTAAGGAGATTTATTGAGAATATCGGCTACACGACGGATTTTTCCATCTATGATTCCGATGATACAAAAACCCTGATGAAACAGATCTTCAAGGATCTTGAGGTGAATACGAAGGTATTAAAAGAACGGGGCGTCCTCGGCGTGATCTCCTCCGCAAAGAACGAGATGATCAGTCCGGAAGAGTTTATGCTCAGCGCGAAGGCTGAGGGGGATTCGAGACTGAAACGGATCGCGGAGCTCTATATGGAGTATCAGAAACGCTTAAAAAAGAACAATGCCCTGGATTTCGATGACCTTCTCGTAAAGACCGTGGAGTTGTTCCAGTCAAAGCAGGAGGTCTTGGAGTATTATCAGGACCGTTTCCGCTATATTATGGTGGATGAGTATCAGGATACGAATACGGTACAGTTTAAGCTTGTGAGCCTCTTAGCGGCAAAATACCGGAATATCTGCGTGGTGGGCGACGATGACCAGTCGATCTACCGGTTCCGCGGAGCGAATATCAGAAATATCTTAAGCTTTGAGGAGACGTTCCCGGGGGCGAAGGTGATCAAGCTGGAGCAGAATTACCGTTCCACAAAGATGATCCTGGATTCGGCGAATGAGGTGATCAGGAACAACACCGGAAGAAAGGATAAGACACTCTGGACCGAGAATGAGGTGGGCGAGCGTCCGGTGTTCCGGGAGTTCAGCTCTTCCTTTGAGGAAGCGGAGTGGATCGTGCGGGATATCGTGAAGAGAGGCGGACCATGGAAGGATTACGCGATCCTCTACCGCACGAATGCCCAGTCCCGTATATTCGAGGAGAAATGTGTTGCGTACAATCTCCCGTATCGTCTCGTGGGCGGCGTAAACTTCTACCAGAGAAAAGAGATCAAGGATGTTCTCTGCTATTTAAAGACGATCGCCAATGGGCGGGATGACCTGGCTGTGCAGAGGATCATCAATGTTCCGAAGCGCGGAATCGGAGCTATGAGTGTCGCCCGGGTGAACATGTTCGCGATGGAAAATGATATGAGTTTCTATGAGGCGCTGGAGAGGGTGCAGGCTGTTCCGGGAATCGGAAAAGCGGCGTTAAAGATCGGAGTATTTACAGACCAGATCAGCGAGTTCCGGAAGATGTTAAAGGAAGAGACTCCGATCAAGGATGTGATCGAGGCGATCCTTGATAAGACAGGATATCGTGATGAGCTGAGGGAAGAGGGCGAGGTGGAAGCCGAGTCCAGAATGGAAAATATTGAGGAATTGATCAACAAGGCAGTCTCCTACTGGGAGAGCGCCGAGGAACCGAGTCTGTCTGCATTTTTAGAGGAGGTTGCCCTGGTTGCGGACATTGACAGTATGGACGAATCCGAGGACCGGATCATCCTCATGACGCTTCATTCCGCAAAGGGTCTGGAGTTCCCGTATGTGTATCTTGCAGGAATGGAAGATGGTCTTTTCCCGAGTATGATGTCTCTGATGGAAGGACCGGAGGCATTGGAGGAGGAGCGCCGTCTCTGCTATGTGGGGATCACGAGGGCGGAGAAGCGCCTGACTCTGACTGCGGCGAAGAGCCGTATGATAAAAGGGCAGGTACAGCCTGAAAGAACGAGCCGGTTTATTGACGAGATCCCGGATGTGTGCCTGGAACGTCCGGATCAGGATGACTCAAAGACCGGATGGAAGAAAATGGCAGACGCGTACAGGAACCTTCCGGAGGAAGCGGGACTTCCGTGGGCGAAGGCTTCCGGCGCGGACGGAAAAGCGGCTGACGGTCACACCGGAAGATTCCAGAACCGTCCGGCGGGTGTGAGTCTTTTTGGACAGAAATCCGATGCCTATAAGAATCCATATGCCTCCGGGACTTCTGCGGCGCCGAAGAACACGCCGACCTTCGGAAAGGCGTTCACCGTAGAAAAACCGAAGTCTTTGGATTACTCCGAAGGTGACCGCGTCCATCACATGCGTTTTGGTGACGGAACCGTGAAATCCATCGCGGACGGCGGAAAAGATTTCGAGGTCACAGTCGATTTTGATCATGCGGCGATCGGGACAAGGAAGATGTTTGCTTCCTTTGCGAAGCTGAAGAAGCTGTAAATAAATTAGCCAAAAGAAATTTAGTATTGATTTTTTGGGGGCAATCGCATATAATTAAAAACAGCTAAGGAAAGTGCTTATATGTCTATGAGTACGCGAAAACCCCCGGAGTGGCACCTCCGGGGGTTTTCTTGCTCTTTGCGGTGAGCCGAACCGTTTAGGCTGTTACTGTCGGTTGTCCCTATCCAGCCATTTGCAAACATAGTAGCCAACTATGCTTGCCGCGACAGAGACAAGGAAAGTGTTTATGTAATCTATAAATACCGCCTCCTTTCTGCTGGAGGTGCGACAGCAGTTTTATTTTATCATGTTTATTTGTAGAACTCCATATACTGCGGTATAAAAAAATGGTGTCTAAAACTATGAAAATTTAGGGATAGTAAAAACCATAAAATCATGATATACTATTACAAAGTATCTGTCCGTGCGGATTATTCTTGTCCGGGGCGGCTGTGAAACAGAAAGGATGTGTGAGGATGAACAAATTCGATACGATGAGTAAAGACGCACTCAGCAAAATGGAAGAGCTTATAAACGCGTCCAAGCTGAATGAACTGCTTCATAAAAAAGAAGAAGAGGATAAGAAAAAGAATTGTATCCTCTGGGTGCTTGCTATCATCGGCGCTGTTGCTGCTGTAGCCGGAATCGCATACGCAGTATATCGCTTCTTTACACCGGATTATCTGGAAGATTTTGAAGACGATTTCGACGATGATTTCGACGATGACTTTTTCGAGGAAGAGGAGGAAACTCCGAAAAAAGCTGTCGAGAAGGATGACGAGAAAGAAGCTTAAGCCGAAATGCTTACAAACACAATGAGAACGAGGCTGTGGCAGGGATCGCTTGCACAGCCTTTTTCTGTGCATAAAAACATATCAGGGAACGAGGCATCGTTTACGCGCTGTGCGATCAGAAACGGAAAAATCCGATTCCCGGCAGAAAAAGGAGTACAAAAATTATATGAAAAAAGGTGAGATCTACACTGGTACAGTGGAAAAGATGGATTTTCCAAATAAAGGAATCCTCCATATCGGAGAGGAAAAGGTAGTTGTAAAGAACGCGCTCCCGGGGCAGACCGTCGAGATCGCGATCTCCAAGCAGCGCAAAGGAAGATGCGAGGGAAGACTCCTTAAGGTCGTGACTCCCGCAGCATACGAAAACACAGAGGGTGCATGTCCTCATCGTGCGGACTGCGGCGGATGTACGTACCAGACGGTTCCTTATGAGGAACAGTTAAAGATCAAGGAGCAGCAGGTCCGGGCTCTTTTAGATCCGGTTCTTCCGGCCGGCTACAATTTTGAGGGGATCAAAGGTAGTCCGTTGACAAAGGCGTACCGCAACAAAATGGAATTTTCCTTCGGAGATGAGTTTAAGGACGGTCCCATGACTCTGGGAATGCATAAACGCGGCAGTTTTTATGATATCGTGACCGTGGACCAGTGTGTGCTGGTGCATCCGGATTGCTGTAAGATCTTAAGAGCGACGTTGGATTATTTTACGGAGCACGGAGCAGTCTTCTATAAAAAAATGGCGCATGTCGGTTATCTGAGACATCTTCTTGTCCGCCGCGGTGTGAAGACCGGGGAGATCCTTGTGGATCTTGTGACCTCCACCCAGACGGAGGGAACATGGAAGAGTGATAAGAATAAGGAAGCGCTGCTTGAGGGCTGGAAAGAAAAACTTCTTGGACTGGATCTGGAAGGCTCTTTTGCCGGAATTCTCCACACAGAAAACGATAGCCTTGCGGATGTGGTACAGAATGACCGCACGGTGATCCTTTACGGACAGGACTTCTTTATGGAAGAGCTTCTGGGATTAAAATTTAAGATCACTCCATTCTCCTTTTTCCAGACCAACTCTCTCGGTGCAGAGGTGCTCTATGAAACAGCCCGCGAATACATCGGTGAGACAGACGGAAGAAAGGTCTTCGATCTCTACAGCGGAACCGGTACCATTGCCCAGATCCTGGCTCCGGCGGCAGAACATGTGACCGGCGTGGAGATCATTGAGGAAGCTGTTGAGGCGGCGAAGGTGAACGCGGCGCAGAATGGACTGACAAACTGCGACTTCATCGCGGGGGATGTTTTAAAAGTATTAGATACCTTAGAGGAACGCCCGGATCTCATCGTTTTGGACCCGCCGAGAGACGGAATCCATCCGAAGGCGCTTCCAAAGATCATCGACCATTATGGATGCGAAAAAATGATCTATATTTCCTGCAAACCAACGAGCCTTGCGAGAGATCTCGTTGTGCTGCAGGCAAAAGGTTATGAGGTCACAAGAGTATGCTGTGTCGACATGTTCCCGGGGACGACGCAGGTAGAGACTGTAATTGCGCTACACAGAAAAAATATGTAGAAATCCTTGAATTTACTTACTTTGTGAGGTTTTTTACTTTTAATACTGTGGGCGAAAATCATAAAGAAAAAGTGCTTATGGACCGAATTCGTGTGGTTGTAGCGTTGAATCTCGACACGTGAGACACAATAATTTTGAATAAATAAAAGTGAACAGTGTTATCAGATTAACTGGTAAATGGTAGGGATACTTAGAAATGAGTGTCCCTATTTTTTATAGGGCATTCCATAGGGGATGCCTTTTTCAATACACGAAGGAGGTTATTGATGATGAAAGGTACAGCGTTAGGAGCAGAAAACAGAGAGATGAACTTTATGAACAATGCACATGAAAAATTCTACTACGAAAAATTAAAAGAGGTACGGTATCAGGATGTGTATCACAAGGCATTGGTATATTGCCTTGGAGTGAACCGGGATACGAGAGAGCATATTGATCAGATTTATGATTTTAAAACCGGATATGTGAAAACAGAATGCCTGCGGGAAGGCTGGCAGACCAGTGGAAGCGTTAAGGCAATCCGAATGGCTTTTAATCTATACTGCGATGGTGCGCCCAGCGTAGACGATTATCAGGACACAGAAGACCAGCTGCAGGAATGTAGCCAGTATAACGTGGAAGAGTTGTTTTGTTGTTCTTACGCACCATATTTCTGGCAGGCAATCCAGATCCGCTATCCGGAGTACACAGCAGAAAATAGGGGACTTTGAGACCCTGCGGAGGAATGGATAAATGTTAAAGATAAGGGTAATGGGAACAAAGAATGACATCGCATGGTTCCAGAAAATTATCATGCGTCATCCGAAAATTGAGGTAATGGAGTTATCGGAGCTTTATAGCAACAAAGGAACCAGGCAGTATTACCGGGCCTATGCTGAAATTAAAAAGAGCAATGTAAAAGAAAAACAGTAGAAGAACAGGAGAATTTGATCATGTGTAAAGTAATCGTAATTGCAAATCAGAAGGGTGGTGTTGGAAAGACCACCACAAGCATCAATCTGGGAGTTGGACTGGCAAGACTGGGACAGAGAGTTTTATTGGTGGATGGTGATCCCCAGGGACATTTAACTCTTGGGATTTCCCAAAAATCTCAGAGTGACTCTGAAAAATATGATGGAAAATATTGTCATGGGAATTGAGTTTGATCCACGGGAAGCAATATTACATCATAAAGAGGGCGTAGATATTATTCCATCCAATAAATTGCTGACTGGAATGGACTTGTCTTTGATTACGGTGGAAGACCGGGAACAGGTCCTTAAAGAATACCTGGATTTGCTGAAAGCAGATTATGATTATATTATCATTGATGGTATGCCATCTCTCGGAATGCTGACGATTAACGAAATGACGGCGGCAGATAGTGTACTGATACCAACACAACCCCAATATTATGCCTCTGACGGCCTTACAGAGCTTTTGAAGGTCTATAAGGCAACGAAGGCACGATTTAACCCTAAAATGGAAATAGAGGGCATTTTGTACACGATGGATGTGAGTCGATATAACAATTCCAAACGAAATAAAAAAGCAATCAAGGCAGCTTATGGAAATGAACTGCGGATATTTAATGATTCCATTCCCCGGTTAGAACCAATTTCAGAGGCAGCTTCAGAAGGTGTCAGTATCTTTACCTATGAGAAGAATGGAAAAGGGGCAGAAAGCTATCAGAAACTTGCGCAGGAGGTACTGAACCATGCGAAAGAGAAATAAAGAGATTCAGCTGACTTCCTATGAAGATCTTTTGGGAATGGACACCGTGGCCGATCAGGCAGCCGGACAGCTGTTATATGTACCATTGACAGATCTTTATGAATTTAAGGATCATCCATTGAAAGTCCTGGATGATGAAAAAATGCAGGAAACAGTGGAGAGCATAAAAAATTACGGTGTTCTGACACCTGGAATTGTGCGGCCACGTCAGGATGGTGGATACGAGATTATTGCCGGTCATCGGAGAAAACGAGGATGTGAACTGGCTGGGATTGCAGAAATGCCGGTATTCGTCCGAAATTATAATGATGACGAAGCAACCATTATTATGGTGGATACCAATATTCAGCGAGAAGATATTTTACCAAGCGAAAAAGCCAGGGCATATGCCATGAAATATGAGGCAATGAAACATCCGGGAAAAAAGGGCGTTGGAAACAGCCTGGATGAAGTTGGAAAAAAGGCTGGTGAAAGCGGAAAGACGGTCCAGCGTTTCATATGGCTTGCACGATTGAATGATGAACTTTTGGAACTGGTGGATCGTAAAAAGATCGGTATGGTGCAAGGAGTCGATATTTCATTTTTGAACAAGAAATACCAGGGCTTGGTTCTGGAAGTCCTTCGGGAGACTGGGATGGTAATGACTACCGCACAGTCAGCGAAACTAAAGGAGTACGGAAAAAGCCAGGAACTGACAATGTCAATGGTACGGTTGATTTTATCAGAAGAAAAGCCCAAAAGCCGGAAAGTAACCATTAAGGCAGATAAAATTGGCCAGTTTTTCCCGGAAGATTATTCTAATGAGCAGATTGAAACAGTTATTTATGAACTGCTGGAGGAATGGAAAAAACAGGCAGTAGGGGGGGGCGGAGACAGATGAAAGGCAAAATAAACTTTGACTACTATTATGGGATCGAGGCCGAACAATTTGCATTTTATCGTGTTCCGCGCCTGTTGATTAAGGATGAACGCTTTAAGGGGCTTAGCAGTGATGCTAAGCTCCTGTACGGCCTGATGTTGGACAGGATGTCCCTGTCTATGAAAAATGGCTGGCTGGATGAGGAAAACCGTGCCTATATCATTTATACGGTGGATGCCATCATGGAGGATCTGGGCTGTGCGAAAGCAACCTGTGTGAAGATCATGAAAGAACTGGATTCTGCAAAAGGCATTGGTTTAATCGAGAAAAAACGACGTGGTTTAGGAAAGCCGGATATCATATATGTGAAGAATTTTTCCACATTACATATTGCCGACAATCGGGAAAATGAGGAGAATACCAGCGAATATGCAGAAGTTCAGAAATTGAACTTCAAGAAGTCTGGTACTTGTACTTCCAGAGGTTCAGAAATTGAACTTCAGGAAGTTCAGGATTTGAACCCACAGAAGTTCAAAAAGCAGACCTGCGGAAGTTCAGAAGCTGAACCTGCGCAGGTTCAGAATTTAGACGCTAATTATACTAACTATAATCAGACTTATAATAACCAGACTGACAGGAATCAGATCCATCAATCAGAGGAAGCTGGTCAGATGCCGATCCGAGAGGATGTGATGGATATCACAGCGGCATATTTAAAGCTGATAAAAGACAATATTGATTACGATGTTCACATGCAATATGATGACTGGAACCGGAGAACCTTGTACAATGAACTGTACGAGGTGATTTGTGACGTGGTTTGTGTTAAGCGGAGCGTGATCCGGATCGCAGGGGAAGATTATCCGTATGAACTGGTAAAAGCGAAATTCCTGAAATTGCGGAGTGATCACCTGGAGTATGTGATTACCTGTATGAAAGACACCAACACAAAAATCAGCAATATCAAGTCGTATATGATTACGGCTCTCTATAACGCACCGTCAACAATCAGCCATTATTATCAGCAGGAGGTGCAGCATGATATGTATGGTGGAACCTTGATTTAGCTAATTTTTAATTAATGGACAAATGTCTATAAATTGTGTTATACTGTACTTAATAATGCAACAGAGAGATTAATGTACAGGAGGACAATATGGCATTAAGTAAAGTTTTGCAAGGAATGTTAGATAAATTCAAGAAAGATTGTTTGCTTGACGATTTAGAAACTCCAAAAGCATTTGAATATTTGGTGAATTATTTACTCATATCGAAATATCATCCAGACGCATTTAATGATAGTGGTGATTTGGAAAGAGTTGTAGTAGATAAAAAGAGCCAATTTGGTTTGGACGCTATTGCATTTATTGTTAATGGAACATTGGTGCTTGGAAAAGATGATATTGCTACATTTGCGAAATCAAAGAAATTGGATGTAGATATGATCTTTATTCAAACCAAAACAGAAGAGAAATGTGATACAGG
>OIWU01000943.1_pt1 | contig 32115 bp, 23 predicted proteins | sample 1587711 | NCBI WGS metagenome assembly OIWU01 (sample SAMEA3888909, study PRJEB22519) | human gut metagenome | biome: human gut; feature: human-associated habitat; material: faeces | place: Denmark | collected 2010 | reverse complement strand
GAATCCCTCTTTTTGTTTTGCCAAAGCAAAAAGCAGGCCTTGCGACCTGCTTTTCGTTTTGGCGGAGAGCAAGGGATTCGAACCCTCGAACAGGCTTTGACCTGTTACACGATTTCCAATCGTGCTCCTTCGGCCAGCTCGGACAACTCTCCAAATTCATTTTCACTATTTAATTGATGTTACACGATTGGAAATCGTGCTCCTACATAGCTTTACTATTATACCCGAACGTAAAGTGAAAATCAAGTGTTTTTTCAAATTTTTCGCTCAATATCAAAATGTTTCTTCCATTCTGCCTCACGGAAGCCGATCAGGACGGTGTTGCCGTCAATAATAAGCGGTCTTTTTACCAGCATTCCGTCAGTTGCAAGCAGGTCAAATTTCTCCTCGTCGGTCATGGTCGGAAGTTTCTCTTTAAGATTCAGCGACTTGTAGAGCATGCCGCTTGTGTTAAACAGCTTTTTAATCTCAATACCGCTTGCCTTGACCCACGCCTTAAGCTCATCGGCGGTCGGATTTTCCTCTTTAATATGTCTGTCAACATAATCAATGTTGTGCTCGCCGAGCCACTTCTTCGCCTTTTGGCAGGTTGAGCATTTAGGATATTCAATAAAAATCATAGACATACCTCACTTATCATAGCTTTCCGTAAATGAGTGAAGCTCGCCGCCGTCGCAGTCACGGTAACCGATTATCGTTGCAAGGTTGACATTGTGAACACTTTTAAAAATGTTCATGTCCACGTTGTCGTTCTCCTCCTTGAGCTTTTTAATGAGCATTTTGACCTCCTGGCGTTTGGAGCCGTTATCGGCCTCCTCATTTGCCCGAGTAACCTTGCAGGCACAGCGGATAAATTCAAGCTCGTTGTATCTCGCCCATGAGATTATATCCTTCTCTCTGACCATATAAAGCGGTCGGATAAGCTCCATGCCCTTGTAATTCGTACTTTTGAGCTTCGGCATCATCGTTTTTATCTCCGCACCGTAGAGCATACTCATCAGCGTTGTTTCGATAGCGTCGTCAAAATGATGACCGAGTGCAATTTTGTTGCAGCCGAGATCCTGCGCAAATTTGTAGAGGTATCCCCTCCTCATTCGGGCGCAAAGGTAACACGGTGAACCGCCCTCTGTGGCATAGACCGTTTCAAAAATCGGCGAATCGTAAATCCTTATCGGAATATCCATAATTTCGGCATTTTCAATTATCTTCGCCCTGTTGTTGCCGACGTAGCCCGGATCCATGACAATGTATTCAACATCAAAATGAAAGTCGCTGTATTTCTGCAAATGCTGCATACACTTGGCAAGGAGCATTGAATCCTTGCCGCCGGAAATGCAGACGGCAATTTTATCGTCAGGCTCAATCAGCTTGTAATCCTTTATCGCTCCGACGAAATTATTCCATATTGATTTTCTGTATTTCTTAATTATACTGCGCTCGATTAGCTGATGTCTTTCCATAAATCGCTCCGAAAAAATAATATATCTAATTTTATCATTCAAAACACTATTTTTCAACAGCTTTGGTAAAGTTTTTAGGTTGAAAAAGTTCTCTTTTTAATGTATAATGTCAACATATATACGAATATCGGAGTTGATTTTTTGAATAAAGCATCGGAATACAGGGTCATGCCGACCGTCGCTCTCAGGGGCTTGGTTGTTTTCCCGGGTATGGGGATAACCTTTGACGTCGGAAGAACCCGTTCGTTACATGCTATCAAAGCTGCCATGGCGGATGATCAGCAAATTTTCCTTGTCGCTCAAAAGGACGTCAGGGATGATGAGCCCGACTTTGATAAGCTTTTTAAAATAGGTACAATTGCAAAGATCAGCCATATCCTGCGCCTGCCGAACAGCGACACGGTTCGTGTTTCGGTTGACGGAATCACAAGAGCAACTATGGTTGATATGCTTCAGTGCGACCCGTATTTGATTACGGACGTTAAAATCCGCCGTGAAATCAGCGTCAAATCGGATGACAAGGACTATGCAACTGCACTTGTTCGTCAAACAAAAGACTATTTCGAGGACTATGCCGAGGTTGTTCCGCAGATGCCTGCCGAGATAATTCTCGACGTGCTGGAAAAGAACGACCCGGGCGAACTCGCCGACTATATCGGTTCAAATATCATGCTTGAATACAAGAAGCGCCAGCAGATTCTCAACGAAATCAATCCGCTCAAGCGTCTTGAAAAGGTCTGTTGTCTGCTTGCCAACGAGGGCGACCTGATGAAGCTTGAAAACGAGATAAATCAAAAGGTTCAGGAGAATATCGACAAGAGCCAGCGTGATTATTATCTGCATGAGCAGATGAAAATCATTTCCGAGGAGCTGAACGACGGCCTTTCTCCGCAGGCGGAATGTGACGAATTCAGAGAAAAAATCATTGCACTCGGTCTTGACGAAAAATCCGAAAAGAAGCTTCTCAAAGAGTGTGCAAGGCTCGAAAAAATGTCCTCAACGTCACCCGAGGCGACGGTTATCAGAGTTTACCTCGAAACCTGTCTTGAGCTTCCGTGGCATAAATATTCAACGGACAAGCTTGACCTTGCTCATGCGAGGAAGGTGCTCGACCGCGACCATTACGGCCTCGACAAGGTCAAGGAAAGAATTATCGAAGCTCTTGCCGTGCGTTCGCTTTCGGACGGCTGTTACGGTCAGACGCTTTGTCTTGTAGGCCCTCCGGGTGTCGGTAAAACCTCGATTGCCAAAAGCATTGCAACGGCGATGGGCAGAAGCTTTGCGAGAATTTCGCTCGGCGGCACAAGCGACGAGGCCGAAATCCGAGGCCACAGAAAAACCTATATCGGCGCAATGCCGGGCAGGATTATAAATGCAGTTAAGCAGGCAGGAACTCAGAATCCTATCATTTTGCTTGACGAAATCGACAAGCTCGGCTCTGACTACAAGGGCGACCCTTCGTCGGCACTGCTTGAAGCTCTTGACGGCGAGCAAAACAGCACGTTTGTTGACCGCTATATTGAGCTTGAATTTGACCTGAGCAAGGTTATGTTTATCACAACGGCGAACGACGCTTCGACTATCCCTGCTCCACTGCTTGACAGAATGGAAATCATTGAGCTGCCGGGTTACACGAATGAGGAAAAGTTTAATATTGCTAAGAAGCATCTTGTACCTAAGCAGGCGAAGCTGCACGGACTAAACGGCAGAACGTTCAAGATAAATGATAAGGCACTTTATGCGCTGATTGACGGCTATACCCGTGAAGCAGGTGTAAGAAAGCTTGAGCAGAAAATTGCCGCACTTTGCAGAAAGGCGGCGGCGGAGATTGTCGGCGGCGAATCAAAATCGCTTACCGTCAAGGAAGCCAACCTTGAAAAGCTGCTCGGACCGAAAAAATATCTTCCGCTCTCGGTTGATAAGGAAGCCGAAATCGGCGTTGTAAACGGACTTGCATGGACGAGCGTAGGCGGCGAAATGCTTCAGGTAGAGGCGGCAGTCTTTGACGGAACGGGCAAGGTTGAGCTTACAGGCTCGCTCGGCGACGTTATGAAGGAATCGGCAATGGCGGCGGTCAGCTTTATCAGAAGCAAGGCCGACAAATACGGCGTTAATCATAATTTCTATAAAGAAAAGGACATTCATATTCATGTTCCCGAGGGTGCGGTTCCGAAGGACGGCCCGTCGGCAGGCGTTACAATGGCAACGGCTCTGCTCTCGGCTCTCACGAATACCCCTGTTAATCAGTTTGTAGCCATGACCGGTGAAATTTCACTTAGAGGACGTGTTCTCCCGATCGGCGGCTTGCGTGAAAAAACAATGGCGGCTTACAGAATGGGAATCAAGACGGTTATCATTCCGCAGAAGAACGTTCCCGACCTCAGCGAGATTGACGAAAAGGTCAGAACAGCATTGAAATTCGTTCCCGTCACTGAATTGGACGAGGTCTTTGAGATTGCACTCGTGACACCCAAGGAAGAAAAAGAAGGAAAAAGCATCGCCGCAGTAGCGAAGAAAGATTCCGGCTACACGGCAATGCGAATCTGAGGATAGACAAATGAGATTTGACAAAGTAAAATATGAGGCTTCATACGGCACAGCTCAGCAGCTCCCTGCGAGCGAGCATATCGAGATTGCGTTTGCGGGACGCTCAAATGTCGGCAAATCGTCCATGCTCAATAAGATTCTTAACAGGAAGAATCTTGCGAGAGTCAGCTCCGTTCCGGGCAAAACGGTCACGGTCAACTTCTTTGACTGCGACGGAATAAAGCTCGTTGACCTACCGGGCTACGGCTATGCAAAGGTTAATTTCAACGAGAAAAAGCGTTGGGCTGACCTCATGGAGGGCTACTTCACCTCCGACAGAAACATCCGCCTTGTCGTTCAACTGACGGATATGCGCCACCCCGTGACGAAGGATGACCTTGACATGATGCGATTCATGCAGTCGGCAGGCTATGATTTCATCGTCGTTATGACAAAGAGCGACAAGCTCAACAAAACCGAGCGTACCAAGCGCATGGAGGATATCCACACGGAGCTTGCGGAGTTCGGCGATGTGAAAATCATTCCGTTCTCGGCCTCCAACGGCGAAGGTGCGGACGAAATTCGCAAAGCAATCGAAGCCGCCGCTGAAAAATAAAAAATATATAGCTATCTCCCCGATTACATCCGTAGTCGGGGAGATTTTTGGTGTGGGATATTCACGGAAAGTAATCGGATATTTTGAGATAAGAAAAACGACCGCCCCTAAAACGGAGCGGTCAAAATATTATTTAGATGTACCAAATCCAACCGAAGAGGACGATAATAGTGAACCATTGTGAGCCTGAATAATCAACATTAACGTTGCATTTGTCCGTCACAACGTTTCCGTAACTGTCGGTAACAGTGCAGGTAATTGTTGCATTACCCTTCTTTGCACCGTAAATCTTGCCGTTTTCATCAACCGTTGCAACCTTTGGATTAGATGATGAATACTTCACCGTGTACTTTGCACCCTTGTCTGCTGTAATTTCGGGCGAAAGCATATAGGTTGATTTGTAGTTAACCGTAGCATTGTGCTCGATTTTGACATCTTTAACGACTGCTTTCGTTTCTGAATTCTTTATCCAGTGAGCATAAAATGTTGTTTCGCCGGTAATGCTTACTGTATCGGAAGTGGATATTTTAACACCGCCGGACGGTTTAGTATACCAACCGACAAAATTATAACCACTTCTATTTGGTGTTGGCAGTGTTCCGTACATTGAACCGTAAGAAACGTTCTTGCTTGATGTTGAACAAACGCCTCCGTTGGCATCAAATTTTATACTAAAATTAGGATCAAAAACTGTAACATATACTCCGGGACTACAATTATATCCAACATTATTCCATCCTTCAATTATACAGCAATATGTTGATGCTTTTGTGAAAGTATAACTTATTGTTCCTTCGTCATTATAAACTCTTTTTGAGTCGTATCGACTTCCGCCTGCATAATCAATACCAAGACATATTCTTGATGCACCACGAATAGCGTAGTTAAAGGTTACAGTGCTGCCTATTGGTATAAGAGTTTTACTGGATTCGCTTACGGAAATTTTACAATCTGTAGGTGCCGTATCAATAACAGTTACATACACGCCGTGGCTACAGTTATAGCCTAAGCTGTTGCGACCTTCAATAATGCAACAATACGTGCCCGGCTCATTAAATGTATATGTTGTCGAACCCGAATCGCTTGACACTTCTTTGGTTGCATATCGCGAACCGCCTGCATGGTCAATACCAAGATATTTCGTAGCCGCTCCGCTTATTGAATAATTAAAAGTAACAGTTTCACCGACTGAAATTACCGATCTATCAGCGGTTATTTTCATATCGTAGGGAATTTGAGTGTCAACTATGTTATTAAAATTGGGATGTATACATCCCCAATAAGGTGAGCCATCGCTTGCTTTTAAGGATTTGTATGACCGACCCGTTAATCGTTGGACATAATGTCCGGACCAATTCTGATGCCATGTCACGGTATCCGATTCATAGATAGCAACATGACCGTTTCCTGATCCGCCGGCGTATACAAGAATATCTCCCTTTTGCGGAGTTCCACCCTTAGTTCGCTGCCAACCTGCCGGCAGTGCATTGCTACTATATTGATTTGCATTTCCTCCCGGAGTTGTAGCACCTAAATTGGCATAGTAATATGCTATCAGATCTACACATTGTGCACCGTAAGCCCCATCGTAATCCAAGGATTTTCCGTTGACTGTCCACAACCAGTTTATCGCTTCATCGGCAGAACAACTGGCTGCACTAACATTAAATGTCGCTATCGGCGCTGCACCGACAAGCATTACTGCGACAAGCAATGCCACAAAAATTTGTTTTACTTTTTTCTTCATTTTAAATCGTCCTTTCCGATATGTAGTTTAAAAAGTAATTATACTAACTTTCCAAAAAAGATTTTAACCTATTTCAGGTTAAAAGTCAATACCCTGAAACAGGTTAATGTATAATTTCTCTGAGGTGAGAAAAATGTTCAGACGAATTCGTGATCTCCGTGAGGACAGAGACCTTAATCAAACTCAGGTTGCCCGTATTCTCGGAATGTCGCAGACAGGTTATTCAAAATATGAAACAGGCGAAAACGATTTGCCCACCTCCGTGTTGATAAATCTTGCCGACTTTTACGGCGTCAGCATTGATTACATTCTCAATCAGACCGACAACCCCAAACGTAATATGGAATAACAACCTGTTGATGTTACTGCGACATGACAGGTTGTTTTTATTTTTGCACACATTCAAATTAAACGAGTTCGCCTTAGTCGGCTTCCAAAATACGCTTAACAAGATTCATTTCTGACTTTTTATAAACCCCTCAGTCGGCTTTGCCGACAGCTCCCCTACAGGGGCGCCCACAGGTTTTCCACATCTCTGACAACTTAATATTCATAAACCGCAACGTGAAGCTAAATAACATTTTCGTGCTATTTCCCAATACTTAACATATCGTTTACCAAGCTATAGCAAACAATTTGTTTGCTGTCAAGAGCGTATGAAATATTTTGTTTATAATCGTAATCTGCCCATCGAAAGCCTCATTACTTTATGTAAATTCTATAATGCTTCAGCCGATTATATTCTCGGACTTTCGGAAGAAAAATAAAAGTCCTTCAATCGGGTGATTTTCGTTTTAGAACGTTTGATAATATTACAATTCTCTGATTATGTCTAATAAGTGCTCGCCATAATTCTTAATCGGACTTTTATTCTTGACTTTTTTTAATGAACATGATAATTTTTAATTGGTCAATAATTGATCAATAAGATTAAAAGGTGGCGAAAACTGTGAAAAACAAATTTTTTAAAAAGCTCATCAGCCTAGTGCTCTGCCTTTGTATTATGGCATTTTGCACCGTTGTCGGCTTTGCAAAAGGTGAAAAGAAAAGCGATTATCCGTTCATCTATGTACACGGAATGTGCGGCTGGGGCGACGGCGCACCGCAGGAAGAAAACAGACCGTACTGGGGCACTCAGCCGGAAAACAATGTCATGACTTATCTGCGTGCACAGGGTTATACAGTATACAATCCGACGGTCGGCGGTTACAGCAGCGCATGGGACAGAGCGTGCGAGCTTTATGCACAGCTTACCGGCACTGTTGTTGACTACGGTGCGGCGCACTCAAAAGAATGCGGCCATGACAGATTCGGCAGAGATTACACAGGCAGGGCAACCATGGGAAAAGCATGGGATCTTGAAAGTCCGCTTAACTTTGTCGGTCATTCCTTCGGCGGCGAAACAATACGGCTTTTAGCTTCTCTGCTTGCTTACGGCGATGAAACGGAAATGAAAGCAGCCACGGAAAACTGCTCGGAGCTTTTCAAGGGCGGTCACGAAAAGGGCATCCGATCAATTACAGCCATCTCCTCCCCGCATAACGGTTCGACGGCTTCAAACTATGTTGCCGACACATACCTTCCGGCTTTTCTTATGATATTTATGCTCCATTCAAAATGTGTTTCCGGAAAATCGGCAAATGACCTTATGCTTGACCAATGGGGAATTTCCAAAGACCCTATAAGCGGAGAAAAAGCAAAATTAAATCCGTTTGCGTGCATGAAAATTGCCTTTTCAAATGATCACTGCGGCTATGACCTCACCGTTCAGGGCGCAGAAAAGCTCAACAAAAAGATCAAGACGGTCAAATCGGCTTATTATTTTTCATATACAGCGTGCATAACCGAGGACACAAAGCTCGGCTATACAAAGCTCAACAAGAATTATGATGTTTTTGAGCCGTTTTTGATTTCTTCTCCGCTGATTTCAGCTTCGGTCAATATGTTCATCGGCGGAAAATATATTGATAAGTCATGGGGAGCAAACGACGGAATTGTTCCGCTTAAAAGTGCACTTTATCCTTTTGACGAGGATCACATTACATATGATGAAACAAGAAGCATAATTCCCGGTGTTTGGTATGTTATGCCGACAATTTACGGTGCCGACCACTATGATTTCTGTAATGCCGCAGACGAAAAGGCGTTCGGCTCACTTCAAGGCTTCTTTGATTTCTATACAGATCTCTCAGAGCTTATTTGCAATATCTGATTTTTTAAATTTATAAGTCTGCACCCCGATTACAATTGTAGTCGGGATGTTTTGCAATATTATATTGATTTTGATGGAACTGAAAAAAGCAGCAAAGATGATTTCTCATCTCTGCTGCAATTTTTAATTAAATCAGTTGTTGTAAAGTCCGCGCTTAACGTAAGTTGTGTGGAGAACCTCATGCGCCTTATGGCTGCCGGGCTCACCAAAGAACTCGTCATATACACGCTTGATAGCCGAATTCTCATGTGACTTACGGTTTTCGTTGTTCTTGTCAAGATTGTAAAGAACGGAAGCGCGCTTGCTTCTGAAGTCCTCAAAGTTGCGAACCGCTGCGGAAACGATCGGCTGTCCGCCGCCGTTGATACATCCGCCCGGGCAACCCATGATCTCAATGAACTGATACTCGCTTGTACCGTTCTTGATCTGCTCCATAAGCGTCTTTGCGTTCTTTGTGCCGCTTGCAACGGCTACCTTGATGCTGAGATCGCCGACTGTGTATGTGGCTTCCTTGACGCCCTCCATGCCTCTGACCTCAGTGAAATCAACATTATCAAGAGCCTGACCCGTAATCTTCTCAACTGCGGTACGCAGAGCCGCCTCCATAACGCCGCCTGTTGCGCCGAAAATAACGGCTGCGCCCGAGCCCTCGCCGAGAGGACTGTCATAGGTCTCATCAGGAAGTGAATTAAAGCTGATTCCTGCGCTCTTAATCATTCTTGCAAGCTCACGGGTTGTGATAGAGATATCAACATCGGCATAGCCGGATGCGCTCTGATCTTCTCTGCCAACCTCAAACTTCTTAGCGGTACAGGGCATTACGCTGACGCTGACGATCTTAGCAGGATCAATATCCATCTTCTGAGCGTACCATGTCTTGAGCGTTGCGCCGAACATCTGCTGAGGTGACTTGCAGGTTGAAAGGTGCTCAAGCTGTTCGGGATAGTAATGCTCGCAATACTTGACCCAGCCCGGTGAACAGGAGGTGATCATCGGGAGTGCGCCGCCGTTTGTGATTCTCTCAATAAGCTCGTTTGACTCTTCCATAATGGTAAGGTCAGCGGAGAAATCGGTATCAAATACCTTGTCAAAGCCAAGGCGGCGGAGAGCTGCAACCATCTTGCCCTCAACGTCCGTTCCGATTGGGAGACCGAACTCCTCGCCGAGAGCCGCTCTTACAGCCGGAGCTGTCTGAACAACAACGTACTTCTCGGGATCATTGATAGCCTCAAGCACCTTCGGTGTGTCGTCCTTCTCACGGAGTGCACCGGTCGGACAGTTTACGATGCACTGACCGCAGGCAATGCATGAGAACTCCTTGATTTCTCTCTCAAACGGAGATGTGATGCAGGTATCAAAGCCACGGGCATTTGCTCCTATAACGGAGATGCTCTGCTCATCGCAGGCTGCAACGCAGCGGCGGCAAAGGATACATTTGCTGTTGTCACGAATCATGTGAGGCATTGAATCGTCATAAGCATAGTCGGGCGTAACGCCGTCAAACTTGCTCTCATTCTCAACGCCGTATTCCTTACAGAGCTTCTGAAGCTCGCAGTTTGTGCTTCTTACGCAAGAAAGACACTTGCGCTCATGAGTCGAAAGAATAAGCTCAAGAGTTGTTCTTCTTGAATTACGAACTCTGTCGGAATTGGTGAGGATCTCCATTCCCTCGTTTACGGGGAAAACACAGGAGGCAACAAGGCTTCTTGCTCCCTTGACCTCAACCATACAGATACGGCATGCACCGATCTGATTTATTTTCTTAAGGTAGCAAAGTGTCGGGATTTCGATTCCTGCATAGCGGGCAGCTTCAAGAATCGTAATTCCGCTCGGCACACTCAGAGGCATGCCATTGATTTTGATATTAACCATTTCCATTTCTGACATCCTCCTTATTTCTTAATAATTGCGCCGAAGCGGCATGTATCCATACATACGCCGCATTTTACGCACTTGCTTGTGTCGATAGTATGTGCTGTCTTAACTGCACCTGATATTGCACCGACCGGGCACTTTCTTGCACAGGCGGTACAGCCCTTACACTTATCAGCCTCAATTGAGTAGGAAACAAGCTTCTTACAAACGCCTGCCGGGCACTTCTTGTCAACAATATGAGCGATATACTCATCCTTGAAGAAACGAAGTGTTGCAAGAACAGGGTTCGGAGCTGTCTGACCGAGACCGCAAAGTGAATTGTCTTTAATATAATGAGCAAGAGATTCAAGCTCGTCAAGATCCTCGAGAGTAGCCTTACCGTCGGTAATTTTCTCAAGAAGCTCTCTCATTCTCTTTGTACCGATACGGCACGGAGTACATTTACCGCAGCTCTCATCAACTGTGAAATCAAGGAAGAACTTAGCGATATCAACCATACAGTTGTCCTCGTCCATAACGATAAGTCCGCCTGAGCCCATCATACAACCGATAGCGGTAAGGTTATCATAGTCGATCGGTGTGTCCATAAGGGAAGCAGGAATACATCCGCCGGACGGGCCGCCTGTCTGAGCAGCCTTAAACTTTTTGCCGTTCGGAATTCCGCCGCCGATGTCCTCAATGATCTCGCGAAGAGTTGTACCCATCGGAATTTCAACAAGGCCTGTGTTATTGATCTTTCCGCCGAGAGCGAATACCTTTGTTCCCGAAGACTTCTCCGTACCCATTGAGTTGAAGAACTCTGCACCGTGGAGAATGATTTGCGGAATGTTGGCAAATGTTTCAACGTTATTTTCTGTTGTCGGCTTGCCGAAAAGTCCCTTAACTGCCGGATACGGCGGACGCGGACGCGGCTCACCGCGGTTACCTTCGATTGAAGTCATAAGAGCAGTCTCTTCACCGCAAACGAATGCGCCTGCACCGAGACGGATATGAAGATCGAAGTCAAAACCTGAATTAAATATGTTCTTGCCGAGAAGGCCAGCTTCACGGGCTTCCTTGATAGCAACATCAAGACGGTGAACGGCGATCGGATACTCGGCACGGACGTAAACGTAACCCTCGGTTGCACCTGTTGCGTAACCGCAGATCGTCATAGCCTCAACGATACAATGGGGGTCGCCCTCAAGAACGGAACGGTCCATGAATGCGCCCGGGTCACCTTCGTCGGCGTTACATACAACGTACTTCTGGTCGGCTGTATTCTTAGCGGTGAAGCTCCACTTAAGACCTGTGGGGAATCCGCCGCCGCCACGGCCTCTGAGTCCGGAATCCTTAACGATCTGGATAACCTCTTCGGGCGTAAGCTCGGTCAAGCACTTTGCAAGAGCCTGATAGCCGTCCATAGCGATATATTCTTCAATATTTTCAGGGTCAATAACACCGCAGTTACGAAGCGCAACTCTGTGCTGCTTCTTGTAGAAATTGGTTTCATTCAGCGGCTTGATATCATCCTGATGAACTGTCTCTTCATAGAGAAGTCTCTTGACCATACGACCCTTGAGAAGATGCTCCTCGACGATTTCGGGAACGTCCTCGACCTTAACCTCGCTGTAGAAACAGCCCTCGGGATATACGATCATGACCGGACCTAATGCGCAAAGTCCGAAGCAGCCGGTTTTGATTACTTTAACCTCGTTTTCGAGACCCTTGGCTTTAAGCTCCTGCTCAAGCTTTTCAATGATCTCGGCACTGTGTGAGGAAGTACAGCCGGTACCGCCGCAGACAAGAACGTGTGAACGATACATTGTTTTTCCTCCTTAATCTTTTACTACAGCGCCAACGGTGTATTCAACAACCGGATTGCCGTTTACAATATGGGAAGCAACGATTTCGGCAACCTTTTCGGGACTTACCTGAACATAGGTTACCTTCTCCTTGCCGGGTTCAAAAACCTCAACGATCGGCTCATACTGGCACATACCGATGCAGCCTGTCTGAGCAACCGTAACGTTTTTAAGATTTCTTTTTGCGACCTCGTCAACGAATGCGTTGAGAACGGGACGTGCGCCTGCTGCGATTCCGCAGGTTGCCATGCCGACTACGACACGGATTCCGTCGCCTGTACCCTCACGGTCTGTCATTGCTGCCTTAGCCTTATCACGGATGGCAAGCAACTCTTCAAGTGATTTCATTTACAGTACACCTCCACGGATAGTTTGTGTTTGTTCATGCAGGTACTCTTTAATCCACTGAGTAACCGACGGCTCATTAAGCGGCACGTCACCGAGTATTCCTTTAAGCTCGGAAGTGGAAAGAGTAAATTCTTTTTCATCGACCTTCAGTCGATAGATAAAATTACGGTCTGTGTTCATGGTGATGAGCACGATAACAGTGGAATCAATATCGCCGAGCGGTGTGTAATCAATGCTGTCGGTCTTAAAAATCGCCTTAACCTTTGTTCCGACGCCGACCTCGGATTCGATGCAGAGGCTTCCGCCCGTCTGCTCCGCCGCCAGCTTAAACAGAGGAATTCCCATGCCGACCTTTCTTGTCGTTCTGGTCGTAAAGAACGGGTCCTGAACATTTCTGACCTGTTCCGGGGTCATTCCCTTGCCGTTATCATAGATTCCTATCAGCAGCTCGTTTTTCTTTGTGTCCCCGACAATTTCAATCTCAATAAGCGAAGCGTTGGCAGAAATGGAATTCTGCGCAATATCGAGAACATTTAATGACAGCTCACGCATGATTTTTCTCCGTAATTATGCTCTGTATTTGGCAAGAATGCCGGGTACATCGTCTGCAACAAGCTTTCCGTAAACCTCATCGTTGACGGTGAGAACGGGGGCGAGGCCGCACGCGCCGATACAACGGCAAGCCTCAACCGAGAACATACCGTCGTCCGAACATTCGCCTGCTCCGATTCCAAGCTCCTCACAAATCTTGTCAAGAAGTTCCTGCGAACCCTTAACATAGCAAGCCGTACCGAGACAAACAGAGATGTTGTACTCTCCCTTCGGGGAAAGCGCAAACTGAGCGTAAAAAGTGGATACTCCGTAAACCTTTTCAAGCGGTACATTCATACCGTCGGCAATCATGGCCTGCACTTCAAACGGAAGGTATCCGTATATAGCCTGCGCCTGCTGCATAACGTGCATGAGCAAGCTTTTATTGTCCTTGCACTCCTCAATTACTGCTTTAAGCTGTGCCTCCTGCTCAGGTGTTCCTTTGAACGGGATTTTGCTGATTTTTTTGAGCATTTAAGTTGTTCCTCCTTTACAACAGTTTAGCCGTATGCGAACGGTCGGAACGGAATAAAAACAGTCTGTTAAAATATTAACACTCCGAAAGCCCACAATACAACATTATAATGCTGAAACATTATATCACATAAAAAATAAATAGTAAACACATTTATCGAATTAAATTCTGCCAAAACGGCTCAAAATCGACAATTTTTCATTTTTTTGTCTGTTTTTTTCCTACAAATTTTATCTTGTACGAAAATTGCTATAATAAATAAGTCATTTATTGAATAACTCTTTATCTAATATATTTTTATCTATATCGCGGTATACGGATCTGTTTTGTGCATAAAAGTAAACCGCCCGAACTGAAATGCAATTCATTTCAAGTCAAGCGGTTATGAAATCAATTTATTTTATTTCTTCGCTTTTGTCGGTTTCTTTTCGGGAAGCGTCACAACATACGCAAGCTCCCAAAGAGCAATTCCGATAAAGAAAATCAAGCTGAGCGTTACTGCATTTCCGAGTGTGAACGAATCGACCGAGATTGCACCCTTGAGAATCGACGTACCTATCGAACCGAGCAGATTGTTACTCTCTCCGACAAAGGCTTTCGCAAGTATCTCGCCGATGTCAACCGAACCGTTTATGTACGGAGAAGAAAATCCGGCAAAGCATCTGAGAGCAGCAAAGCAGCAAACCGCTCCGCCTGCTCCGAGCGCAGTAATGGTCTTGTAAGCGTTCGTGAAAAGCGCACAGCCGATAATAACTATCGCAATGATCAACGCAATTACAATCAATATCCCCGCGGCAATCGCCCAATTCTTGCCTGAGAGAAGCTCGGCAGGTATCTTTGAAATGTCGAATTTCATTCCGCCGAATGAAAAGCCGCCATCGCTGATGTACTTGAAAATCTCCTTAACAGAAAAGGTGATCTCCATAGCACTGCTTGCCGTTTTCTCGGCGAGCTTTGAGAGTATTGTATACAGCGACGAATCCTCGGAAATTGAAACAACAGCTCTGACAATATTCATAAAATACATAATAGGGAAAATTGCAAGAGTCACCAAACAAACTACGATTTTGTTGAATATTTTCATCGTTTTCAGCTCCTTTATTTGCCCCATGAAGAGTTAAGAGCAACGGTGCGATTGAATACAAGCTTGTCCTCGGTGCTGTCTTTATCAACGCAAAAATATCCGTTTCTCATAAACTGGAACGTGTCACCGGGCTTTGCGTTTTCAAATCCACCCTCAAGCAGGCAATTTTCAATAACCTCAAGTGAGTCGGGGTTGAGATCGTCAAAATAGTCGCCGTTCTTACCGGGCTCCTCAGCGCTGAAAAGTCTGTCATAAAGGCGAACCTCACATTGCTTACAGTCGTTGGCATTAACCCAGTGAATTGTGCCCTTGACCTTGCGGCCGTCGGGGGAATTTCCGCCTCGACTCTCGGGATCATAAGTACAGTGCAGGCATGTAACGTTGCCGTTTTCATCCGTGTCGTAGCTATTGCACTTAATAAAATATGCGCTCTTGAAGCGAACCTCGTTTCCCGGAAAAAGTCTGAAGTATTTCTTGACGGGTTCAGCCATAAAGTCATCCTGCTCAACATAGAGTTCACGGGAGAAAGTGACCTTTCTTGTTCCGAATTCCGGGTGCTCGGGGTGAAGCTCAACCTCAAAATCCTCACTCTGTCCTTCGGGATAATTATCAATAACAACCTTAAGCGGGCGCAGAACAGCCATTGCACGAGGAGCCTTAGCGTTGAGATCGTCTCTTACGCAAGCTTCAAGCAATCCGTAGTCAACAGTGCTGTCCGCCTTTGAAACGCCTACCCTGTCGATAAAATCCCTGACTGCGGCAGCGCTGTAGCCTCGTCTTCTCATACCGCAAAGAGTTATCATTCTCGGGTCGTCCCAGCCGGAAACGATACCCTTGTTAACCATTTCAAGCAGCTTTCTCTTGCTGGTAACACAATAATTTATGTTAAGGCGTGCAAACTCAATCTGTCTGGGCGGTTCGTCAAAGCCGATCTGGTCAACGACCCAGTTGTAAAGAGGTCTGTGATTTTCAAACTCAAGCGAGCAAAGTGAGAATGTTACACCCTCTTTGGCATCCGAAAGCGGATGAGCGAAATCATACATCGGATAAACACACCACTTGTCACCGGTCTGGTGATGTGAAACATGAGAAATTCTGTAGATAACGGGATCTCGCATATTAAGATTCGGCGATGACATATCGATCTTAGCTCGAAGAACCTTCTCGCCGTTGCCGAATTCACCGTCCGTCATACGCTTAAAGAGGTCGAGATTCTCCTCAACGCTCCTGTTACGGTAGGGACTTTCCCTGCCCGGCTCGGTGAGTGTGCCTCTGTATTCTCTTATCTCGTCTGCGCTGAGGTCATCAACATAAGCCTTGCCGTCCTTGATAAGCTTGATTGCGCAATCATAGACAAAATCAAAATAGCTTGAAGCAAAGAACACGTTATCCCAGTGGAAACCGAGCCACTTGATATCCTCCTTGATTGCGTCGATATATTCAACGTCCTCACGGGATGGGTTGGTGTCGTCAAAGCGAAGATTGCAGATTCCGTTGTATTTTTCCGCCGTGCTGAAATCTATGCAAAGGGCCTTCGCATGACCGATGTGAAGATATCCGTTCGGCTCGGGCGGAAATCTTGTCTGAACACGGGATTTCACTCCGCTTGCAAGATCCTCGTCGATAAAGTCATGTATAAAATTTGATGAAATTTTCTTTTCTTCCATGGTAACCTCCGATTATTTGTATGATTTGGCTGCTTCAATGAGTCTCGCCTTAACTCTTTCATTGCCGAGGAGAGCAATTATTGAATGAAGATCCGGCGTGTTGCGGCGAGAGGTTATCGCAATTCTGATAACCGTCGAAACATCGCCGACATGACCCTTGAAAGCGTCGGGGTTCTTTTTATATTCCTTGACGTTCGGAGTATAGCCAAGCGGCTCGCAAATCTCCTTGATCTTTGCAAACCAGGTATCTTTATCATCCGATGCGTCAAAAATCTCAGTATATTTTTCAAGGATAGCAACAGCGTCATCCCTGCTTATGTTCTCCGGGAGCGTGTAATCCGGTGTGTAAATCTCGTCATAGAAATACGAAACATAATCCTTTACCTCGTCCCACTTTGCGATATCCTTACGGGGCTTCGCAGTTCCCCTGTCGATTGAGAAAATGCCCTTTGCAAACTCGGCATTTCCGCTGAGAAGCGCATAAAGCTCCGGATCGTTATCCTTTGCCCATACCGCTGCCTTGTCGTAAACCTCGTCGGCAGTCATAAGTGAAATAACATTCTTGCTGACATCATTAAGCTTATTGAGGTCAAACAGTGCTCCGCTTGCGCTCATCTTTTTCAGGTTGAACGGGAAGGCACTCTGCGGCGCAGTCTTGTTTGCTTTGCGCCAATCTTCAAAGTTGGAGTTTGCTATTGTCAGAAGATATTCGATAACGCTCTCCTTCGGATACCCGCTTTCGGAATAGAACGAAACGGAAGCCTCGGGATCCTTACGCTTTGAAAGCTTTCTCTTGCCGCCGTTGTCCTCTTTCATGATAGGAGAAATATGAGCATACTTGGGCACCTTGAAGCCGCAAGCCTTGAAAAGCTGAATATGGAGCGGCACGGAAGAAATCCACTCGTCACCTCTGACAACATGAGTCGTCCTCATAAAATGGTCGTCAACGGCATGTGCGAAATGATAGGTCGGAATTCCGTCCGTCTTGAGAAGAACAACGTCCTGTATATTCTCGGGCATTTCAATCTTGCCCTTTATCATGTCGTCAAACTTGATTCTGTGATCTGCCTGTCCGGGGGAGCGAAGTCGCAGAGTATAGGGGCAGCCAGCCTTGATTTTCTCCTCCTGCTGTTCAAGAGTGAGGTTGCGGCACTTTGCCCATTCGCCGAAGTAGCCCTGAATATCCGTTCCGGCTTTTTCCTGCTCGGCACGGATTCCGTTTAGCTCCTCCTCCGAGCAGAAGCACGGATACGCCATGCCCTGACGAACAAGCGACTTTGCGATAGCTTGGTAAATGTCCTTGCGTTTACTTTGCTGATACGGTCCGTATGCTCCGCTCTCCGACTCAAAGCCCATTACGCCCTCATCGGGAGTTACACCGAAATCGTCAAGACCCTTGATAATTGCAGAAACGCCGTCCTCAATCTCACGCTTCTTATCCGTGTCCTCAATTCTGAGGAAGAAAACGCCGTCGTCGGTCGCACGGGTCGTGAGCTTTGAAATCATTGCAGCAAAAAGTCCGCCGAGATGAAGAAAGCCTGTCGGGCTGGGAGCAAATCTTGAAACTCTTGCTCCATCGGAGAGACCTCTCTCGGGATATATTTTTTCATAGTCCTCGGGTGTTTTTGTTATATTCGGAAACAAAAGCTCGGCGAGTTTTTCGTTATCTGTCATTACAAGGTCCCCTTTTAACAGTCATATAAATACATAATACATTATCGCAGAAAAAGCGTGCAGTGTCAAGGTTTAGCGCAGCTTTTTATTTGACAAGTTGTCACAAAATCAGGATTAAAACTCATTGACAATTATTTTTGACAATGCTATACTTTTTATGTTCACTCAGGGAGCGATTATTCAGTAAAAGAGAAAGCCTAACAGGGTGCAGACTGAGAAAGCTGTATCTTGTTCGGCTTTTTGTATATATATATTTGTGATACGATTTTTAAAAAAACAGACACAGAAACAACGTAACCCATTTTCAGGAGAATAAAAAATGACAAAGGATGAGTATTTAATAACAGATCCACCCCTCAAGGCGTTGACTGTTTTTGCGATGCCTATGATTTTAGGCAGCTTCTTTCAACAAGTATACAATATGGCAGATTCAATCATAGTCGGTCAATTTGTCGGCTCCTCTGCACTTGCAGCCGTTGGTGCTTGTGCTGCACTTACGAATGTTTTTATTTGCATAGCACTCGGCGCAGGCGTAGGCGCAGGTGTACTGGTCAGCCGTTATTTCGGTGCTCATAATTACGGCAAAATGAAAACAATCGTATCCACCTCGTTAATCAGCTTTTTACTTCTAAGTATATTTCTCGGAGTTTTTGGATTTTGCAGTTCTCATTGGATGATGAGCATACTGCAAACGCCTGCAGATATAATGGATGATGCGGTGCTTTATTTGCGTATCTATTTTGCCGGCTTTCCGTTTTTGTTTATGTACAACATTCTGTCAACCATGTTTACTTCAATCGGTGAATCAAAAATCCCGTTATTGCTTTTAATCTTTTCATCTGTTTTAAATATCTTTATGGACCTTTGGATGGTAGGCGGTCTTAAACTCGGCGTATTCGGAGCAGCTCTTGCCACTCTTATTGCACAGGGCATTTCTGCCGTACTTTCCCTTTTGATTTTTCTTTATCGTATGCGAAAATACACAAGTCCGTTTCGTTGGTTTGACAAAAGAGAACTGCGTTCCATGCTTAAAATCGCCGTTCCGTCTGTTCTTCAACAATCAACAGTATCAATCGGTATGATGATTGTGCAAGCAGTTGTAAATCCTTTCGGCACGCAAGCGCTCGCAGGCTATACGGCAACGATGAGGGTAGAGAATGTTTTTTCACTGATATTTGTATCCATCGGGAATGCTGTGTCACCATTTGTTTCGCAAAATCTCGGTGCCGGAAAAATCAGCCGCATTAAGAAAGGTTACCGTGCCGCATTACTGTTGGATGCATGCTTTGCCGTTCTTGCATTTGTAATTATTGAAGCTATGCACACTCAGATTTCTTCGCTTTTCTTAGGCAAAGACGGAACAGCTTTAGCATATCAAGTGTCCGGAGATTATATGAGATGGCTCGGCTACTTTTTCATATTCATGGGTATCAAAATGGCAACAGACGGTGTTCTTCGCGGACTTGGAAATATGCGCCCGTTTTTAATTGCAAATATGGTTAATCTTGCAATTCGTTTGTCCGTTGCATTGATTTTGGCACCGCGTTTTGGTATTGCCTTTGTTTGGCTTGCAGTACCGGCAGGCTGGCTTGCCAACTTTGTAATTTCCTATGCGGCGCTAAGAAAATCTTGGCCCAAGAATACTTTAACTTAGAAGTTTTTTACCTTAACTAAAAAGTCTCCGGAAGCCTTTTTTGCAAGGCTTCCGGAGACTTGGTTTTGGCAGGGGCAGAAGGACTTGAACCCTCGGCACGTGGTTTTGGAGCAGCTCGGAAACCTATAATGGAAACTATATAATTCAACGAGTTTAGCTCGCCCGCCCGTAAAAATGACGACCAAACGACGACCGCTCAAGCAAACAAAGTTTACCAAATTGCCTTTCTTTTCGGCATATGGTTAATCCGTGTGCATATTTTATCCCATATATAACCTCTATAAAAAGCCTATTGTTCTTTGGAGCAATAGGCTTTTTTATCTCCCAAATGTGTATTTGTAACACGTTTTGGGGTTAATTTTATGTGCTATACTACGTCTGCAATCAATAGTTCATATAGAATGAATTGTAGAATTATAATCATTTTTTACTCCATGCATACGATCATTGGGTTCATAAAAATTTTTTATAAATGTGTAGCAGTAACACGATTTTTTCATTTTATATGGTTTAAAATATGCTTGAAAAATTCTCATAAATTGGACTGCAACAAAACATAAAAATTCCGACTTGATTATTTGGATATAGGTGCATCAATTTATGATTTTTAAATAATTTTATAAAGGAGATATTGAACATGTCAATATTTACTAAATTTTTAAACGAGGAAACTTCTCAGAAATTTACGCAGGTAAAAGACGGAAATTATAAAGCGCAAATAAAAGATATTGCTTTAGAAGTATATCAATCCTTTATTAGGCAAATATCCTGTTTCGGCAGTCAGTGTGAATATGATTCAAAACTGGGTTAATGATATATACTCTCACCCACCCACAAAGAAGAATGAAGCTAAGCCGCTTAAACCTAAAAGCGTTAAAAAAATTTTCCTTAATCTTCAAGCCGCTTTTAATTATGCTGTGTTTATGAAGCTGATTCCCGACAATCCTTGCAAACATGTAAATCTTCCTCCCGTGGTTAAATATGAAGTACAGGCATTTAATGAGGACGAAATACGTCAGATTCTGCTTTGTGCAAAAGGAACAGATCTTTATTTCCCCATATATTTACTTATTCATACCGGTATGAGAAGAGGAGAACTTTTGGGCTTATGTTGGAAAGATGTTCATATTGACAACGATATAGAACACCCTTACATCGACATTGTACAGACACGGCTTGATGCTTGCGGGAAAGAAATAATAGATACCCCAAAAACAGAAAGCAGTAAACGAAAAATATTTTTAAGTCAGCAAGCTCGACAGGAATTTCTTCGTTATCGCACATGGTCAAAAGAGGTGTTGTTTCGTTGTGGCCGTATTCAATCACTATCAGATTTAGTTATAATCCGTGAAGACGGGCAGACGGACAATCCAAATAATTTTACAAGGCGGTGGAATAAATTTCTTGCCGCTAACGGAATACGCAGACTTAAATTACATGGCCTACGCCACACTTGTGCAACTATGCTTCTTAAAAACAATGTTGACATAAAATCCATTGCAACAAGGTTAGGACATAGCGACGGAACAATGGTTCTTAACGTTTACGGTCATTCCCTCGACAGCATGAGTCAAGCCGCAGCAGAAACTATGGACAAAGTTCTGAATATTTCATAGAAAAACGGAGGGCTCAAGCGAGTCCTCCGTTAGCGGTTTCAAGTTGTTATCTGCCGGCAAGGGTGAAATTATTGCTGTCTATCTCTACTTCACTGTAGCCGGCGTCTGATTGAGTATCGTTATATCCATAATCAACCGGTTCTTCGTAATAGTTACCATAGTCATAGTAATCATCATTGTTAGGAGCAGTTTCACGCTGCGTATCTTCTATTTTACATGACCATTTATATATTGACCAAAAGTGTTTTCCATCAACATCCTTTACTGCAACTGATGCAACATAATTGTATGATCGTGTAAGTTCATTAACATCATAGGATTCAGATGCAGTTATCTCAATTTTTCCCCCAGGGAGCTGTTTCTTTGATTGAACAACAATAGAGAAATTAAGTGGGCGGGTTCCTTTGGAGGTGCTTACTCCATAATAATATCCGTCTTTTTCGTAAGCAACAACTTTACCATCAATTTTTAATTCAGATATAGTCTTAGGTTTAACGTTCATAACATGCTCTAAAATCCAATTGAATTTTTCTACCGGATATTTTCTATATCCTTGTGTACCATCATATGTAAAAATTCCTTTTGGATCTTTTTGATAATTATTATCATGAATATAGAAGAGCTCTTCATCATCAAACACCTGACCATACATGGAAAAAACAGAACACTCATCATATAAAGCCTTCATTGCATCTTCCGCAGTTGCATTTTCACAATCATAGTCAACAGAAACAAACAGCATTACGTTCTGCAAACTGTCCCAGTCCAAATCAGAAGGCTCGGCAATATTTGCTGAATCATTTCCAGAATCTGATGCTGCACCGTTTTTAGACGAATCGGTCGAAATTTTTGTGCTTGAATTTTCCGATGGATCTTTTTTCACTTTCGGTATAACGACAGCTCCGACAATTATTGCAACAACCAAAACCGAGGCAATAATCGAAATAATAATCTTATTTTTTTTAGAAAACTTTTTGATCTTATCTGTCGGCTTTACAGAACCATTTTCGGCCTGTTCGGTTTCTTTACTGCTTTCAAGTATCTTATCTATTCCGTGAGTAATGTCCTGCAAGAATCCGAGCTTCGACATATCCTGAGCCTGAAGATATGAAAATTCTTTAGGGAGAGCATACGGATTCATATTTTTATATGCCGGAATCAGCGTTTTGGATTTATCCTCTTTCATCATCTTGAGGAATCTGCTCCACTCATTCTTAACCCATACAGCGTCAAAATATTCCGGCTTTGTACCGATTACTATCATAACCTTTGCAGAATTTAAAGCAGAGAAAATATATGGCTCATATGCTGTTCCGAGCTTACTTTCAAGTGTTACTCTCGAAAAGAATACCTTATATCCGTTCTTTGTTAAATTCTGATACAAATCATAGGCTATAACACTATCCTCGGTGCGATTACCGTTTTCGTCACTTTCCTTATAACAAATAAAAACGTCAAACGGCTCTTCCTTTGAAGATATTTCAATAATATCCTTTTGAATTTGCTCAATTTTGCCGGCCTCTTCATTATAAAGCTGACGCTGCTCATCGTCGGCATATTCTAATGCCTTTTTGAAATTTTCATCGGCAAATATTGACGTGAACTGAGCTCTGTGAATTGTCGGAATTCTTTTACCCGTACCCGGTTCTTCAACATATTCTATGCCGTATTTACAAAGCACCAGCGACCAATAAACCTCTGCGTCGGTGTTGTCCATCTCCAATATCTGCTCATAAAGAGCTTCTGCCTTATCAAATTCATTTTGACGGCGAAGGTCTCCGGCTCTGTCAAACAGGCCGGAGGTCTTTTCATTTTCCAATTTAGGCAAAGTTTGCCTTGTTCCGCAATATTCGCATTCAACAATTCTTGAATGATCCTGAACATTCAAAGAACCGCCGCACATTTTACACTTAAAAATCGCCATGTTGCACCCCTTGATTATTTCAACATCTTACACTTTTTATTTCTTTCATCTATTGCTTCAAGCAAATCTGCCGCAATTTTCTTTGAAGAAGCCGCATCGTTTTCAGAAACGGCATTTTTAAATTCGTCAAAGAGATTTTCTATTCTCATTTCAACACCCGCGAGCCTATCGTTTGACATCGGGTCGGAATATCTTACAGCGTCATAAACCTTTTTAGCAATGCTCTTAATTTCATCGGGCTGTGCCTTTGTAACGAGCACGTCGGCATCAACAGTCAACGCTTTGATAAAGAATGTCTTTTCTTTAACCTCCTTATCAGCCTTTTCAACAAGCTCTGTTGCCGTATTCGTCTTTATAAAAGATGTTGTTCCGAACGCAACAATCAATACTGCGAACACACCGCCAACCCATACGGGAGTGACTATAAATCTCGGAAGTACAAACATATATGCAGCCGCAAGAATTACGGACATAATTGAAACAGTATAGGCTGTGCGAAGAAAGCTTAAACGGAGGAATGTTTTTTCCTTGCTTTCGTCAAGATTAAGTTTCAATACAGCAACCAAAGCCAAAGCAAATCCCAGTAATGCGATTACCAAACCAATATAAAAGGCCGCATCATATTTTGCAGTATAAAGCTTTGTTTCAATTTTATCGACTGTACCGGGAATCAAAATGCTTTCTGCTCCGACACCGAGTGCGTCCACGCTGATAGCTGTCACTTTTTTGCCGTCAATCGTTTCCGGAATAATGATATTTTTGTCCTCGCCGTTATAGCTGTTTACCCTCACTTCGTCATTTGAAATATCATCATACGAGTAGGGAATGTTCGCCGAATAAAAGTTCACATAATATGAATCCGCATATGTAACATAATCAAACTTTTTATCGGCGTAGATGTTGTTGATGGGAGCGTCGCTTGGAGCATAAACCTTTACTCCGTCAAGAGTTTCCGGCCAAAAAGCTATCATTGTTTCCGGCAGATAAATTGTCTTTGTGTCTTTTGCCTTGTCAAATGCCTTTTCGTTAACGGAAATAATCTTAGTTCCGTTGATCTCTTCAGGAATTACAACGGTTTGATCAGTTCCTCTGTATTCAAGAATTTGGCCGTTTTCGTTATAGTCAAAGTCCTCATCGAGAGAAGCCGCCATTTTGCTATGATCCGTATTGCTTGAGAAATCAACCTTTGACTTGTTATCCTTCGCATCTTTATAAGCATCGGACTTTGTTGAAATACAGAATTCAACGTTTTCAACACGCATCGGTTCAAATTTTTCAAGGCTTTCGGGAAGATAAACCTTTGTTAAACGCTTTGCGGTTATAAAAGCATCCTTGGCAATCTTCCTTATTTTCAAGTCACCGATTTTGGCAGGAATGGAGATAATTGAATCGTCACCTACATATGATTCCAACGTGCCGTTTGACGAGACCTTAAAATCATCAAAATTTGAAACAACAACATCGCCTGTATTTTCTCCGACGGAGAGATCAATTTTATTCTTATCCTTCCATTGCATAAGATTATAAACAAGAGAATCCTCCGGGACATAAACCGTAACCCCCTTAAGGCTGTTCGGTTCAAAAATAAGGAGTGTTTTTGAAATATAAATCTCTTTCAGATTTTTTGCATCAGCAAATGCGTTTTCTTTAACCCTGATGATAGCAGTATCATTGATCAATTCGGGGATAGCAATTGTTTCACTGTCTCCGTTGTAGGAAACCAATGTTCCGTCGTCGTTATACTTAAAATCGTCAAGATTTACAAGACCGATATTCTTATCGGAATCAGACAAAATTTTATAGTCGATATTATGATGCTTTGCATATTTCTGAGCATAGGATTTATCTTCACAAACAATTGGGACAGAAGATGATTTATCGTATGCAAAGAACGAGACAAGCGTAAACGCAACAAACAATACTGTGAAAATTGTAATAGCAAGTCTTTTGATTTTCATGATTATATACCCCTCATTTTAAATTTTAGTTCCGCACTCAAGGCAGAATTTTGCACCTTCAGGAATTTCCTTGCCGCAATTCGGACAAGTAGTTACAAACTTATGTCCGCACTCCAAACAGTACTTGCCTTTAGCAACAGTTTTTCCGCATTCCGGACAAACGACAGCGTCGTTTGAACCTGCCGCAACCTTTTCGCCGCACTGCAAGCAGAATTTTGATCCTTGCGGAATATCTGCTCCGCATTTTGCACACTTAAGTAGGCTCTGTTGATTATTAAACGTGCCAAACATATTTCCGATTTGGCCGCTCATGGCTTGTGCCGCCTGCAATCCGATACCGAGTCCCATTACGTCTCCCATTGCCGAGCCTCCGGAGCCTCCCATATTTCCCATGCCTTCGGCAAAAGCCTTTTGAACATCTGCCTGTACATAGTCTTTCTTGGTGATTCCCTGAGCTTGCATAACCTGTGCTTCGGCGTAACCTGCACGGCGCATCGCCTCTGCCTCTGCTTCAGACTCAATTATTTTTCTTTCCGCTTCGTGGCGTGCTATTTCGGTTTGAGTCGCCTGCTTTTCAATTTCAACAGCTCTTTGAGCGGCGGTAATTTCCGCCTCAGCCTGCGCTTTTGATGTTCTGATATCCTTTTCGGCATCAATCATTCGCTTCTGCAAAGAGATTGTATACAGCTCTCTTATCTTTCTGAAATTCGGATCTTCTTCAGGCAGAACCACCGTATTGAGATAGAACTGTGGAATTGTAAGGCCAAACTCTTCAAAGCCCGGAAGAATTCTTTGGTGAAGCTCGTTACCTATTTCAACAAGGTGTTCATCAACTTCGAGAATATTTATTTTTTTTGATTTAATTACAGTCGCAAGGTTCGCTTTAACCTCTGTGGAAATCATCGGTCTGAAAGAATTTTGAATAGATTTTGTAAAATCCTTGCTGTCGGCATCCCATGCTATTCCTTTCATCGTGCCGACAAGCTTAACCAGGAGCTTTCTGCTATCGCAAACCTGCAAATTCATCTCGCCGCTTGCGCCCAATTCAAGGGGCACGCCCGATTCGGGGTCTATGTATCTTATCTTGGAATCGGTTCCCCATTTTAATCCCATTTGAACAGTCTGATTAATGAAATAGACCTCGCAATGGAAAGGATTTTTTAATCCTGTGTTGTGCTTTAATGCTCCGCCGATTTTCGGGATATTCTGAGTTTCGAGAGTATATCTGCCGGGTCCGAACAGGTCAAGAGCCTGTCCGTTCATGAAGAATATAGCCTCCTGGCTTTCATGAACGATCAGCTGCGTAAGGCTGTTAAAGTCCTCCCGAGGATGTTTCCAGATAAATGTACTGTTGTCACCCTCATATTTGATTACATCTGCAATATGCGCCATTTTATTTTCCTCCTGTCTTATTTAACAACTATCTTATGGATTACATTGCCGCTATTCTTTGGTTGTATTGCTCAACAAAATGCGAAACCATTTCTCTTGCATTATTCTTATTTATTTTTATGTCAATAACTTTATGCTCATCTATAAAATCAAAATTAAAACCCTCAATTTTATCAATCGTTTTATATTTTCCACCTTCAATAAGCATTTTAATCCAATACAAATCCTCCAAATTACAGCCCTCTTCATAATTGAAATAAATCAGGGCGTTTTTATCTTTTCTTAACCAGTCCGCTATAAACGAATTGATATGATTATCTTCGCTGTTGAACCTGTAACCGATAACGCAAAGAACGCTACTGCTTTCTAAATTGCTTTTGAAATCAGTGTATTCTTTAACCTGCTTAGGGCATACAATAGGTTTCACTCCGCTCGGTATAAAAATAAATGGGATTATATTTTTGGGGTGTTTTACTATCAAGTCACGTTCGCTTTCTTGGGTACAATCATATACCGTCAGATTATATAAATCTTCAAACCAGCTCAATTTTCCATTCAAATAATTTGCACGATTTTCAAAGGCTGTGGACACAAGAGCCGTATAATTGGTTGTAGCAATATGATAGTTGCCCTTAACTTTGTTTACTGTGTTATAATAGCAATCGCTTTGTCCTGACAACATATTTTTCGCAACTGTTTTTTCATCTGACAGCTTTTTAAGAACCGCATCAAAATCTAATTCCGAAATTTCTCCGAATAAGCTTTTAAACATTACCATAAATACAGTCCAATACGCATTGATTACCCTCTTAGCATTTGCGTCCTTTTTATTCGGATATCGAAGCGAATTAAATTTTTCATCCAATGAACCAAACAGGGCAGCATTTTTCAAAAAGAATTCTTTTGCATCTTTTTCAGATTGTTCTTGAGGAATTTCTGTGTTTGTTATAAGGTCGTACCACTTTTTGCACATTTTTGCTATTTTTTCCTTAGTTGTATCGGAATTCTCAGCATTGTTGTTATATCCCATAACCAAATCTACATCTTCAGGAGATAGCTTTTCACGTGCAAGGTTTTCGTTATGAACTATTGTCTGTATGAATATCTTTTTACTGTTATGACTTATCAGTTTAAAGTTTCTAAAATCTTCTTGCGTTATATTATTTATTTTATCTGCATATTTATTTTGAATTATACTTTCAGCGAATTGGCTTCCGGACACTAAATCTCCGTTAACATCTGTATCAGCACCCGACCCAAAAAGAAACATTATATCTTTCATTTAAGTTTCCTCCGTTTTTATAATAAAAGTTTAAACTTAATACGTTGCATCGCTTGGCATTAGCAAACCGTTTCACTTTTTAAAGAGAAATCCATATTGCGGGGCGAACACCATCATCAGATACACCAGAATTACCACTAAAGGCAATTGAACCTGCAAAAGTAACACTGGTAGCTTTTTCTTGAGACTCACCGGGCGAACGTAGCAACCAACATGTTGTAGCTTCTTGTCCGTATGTTGTATAAAAGTTATCCATACTTGCCCCTTGGGCAACGGCATAATCAGTAGGGGCACATCTCCTGTTTTCATCTGTTTCAAAATATTTTTTAGCTTCATCTATATTAAGTATAAACACTTTGTCTCGAGTTGAATTACCTGCATTAGTGTGATACTTTTGATTATTTGTTGCAGGAACAGCAACTGTCGATATTTTGTCTTTTTCGCTTTCAGAAAATGCGACATCCAAAAAATCTTGATTCAGCCACTTTCTCAGAGAACAGGTTTCCCATGTAACATCACCCCATGATTTGTTATATGGTTGACAATCAAGTGCTTTGTCGCTGATCAGCAATAACTCATTACCATCTTTAGCAAGAACTATCCACTCAATTGCCTCCTTCCCATTTGAGAAATTATTATCTTGCTCATATGTACCAAATGTGTAGGTGTCCCCCACATCTATTTTCACTAACTTATCTGCCGATTCTTTGCCGTACTGTGCAACTAAGAGACTGTATTCTTGCTTCGGAATAATAACTGTATTCAATATGATTATAAAAACTATTACAACAGCCAGAATCGGTCCTCCAATTTTCGCAATTCTAATATATTTCTTTTTTGTTTTTTCTTTTTCGATTCTGCGTTTTTCAGCCCTGCGCTCGGCTTCAAGTCTATCCTCTTCTTCTTTTATTTTGAGCTGTTCTATTTTTTGCTTGCAAACTGCTATTTGCTTGTTAGCATCTCTCCAACCCGAAACAGATTCAAACAGTTTGATAGCACCTTCATAGCTTGAAATACTCTCAACATACATCTTTTCTCTGCCGTCAGCAAAAATAGCATCCTTGCGAGCTGCTTCGGCTTTTTCAAGACATTCTTTTGCCTTTTCTTTTGAATCCTTATAATCAGCTATGCTTTGAAAGGCGCGTGCAGCAGCTTTAAAATAATCTTCTGTTTCAGCGGAATTCATCGCATTTATCGCACTGGTATAAGTTTCTGTCAGGCGATTATTTTCATTGCGCTCGTTTATGTGCTTGATATAGCCTTCCAAATCTGCGATCAACTTATCATCGCCGAATCGGACAGTCTTTTGATAATTATTGCTGTTGTAAAACGGTTTCTCGCAATTTGCAAGCTTCTCTTTTCTGTGAACTCTCAGCTCAGCCATCAATTTACCGAGATATGCTTCGGCAATTTTGGCATCAAAATTCAATGCCTGCTCAAAAAATCCGTCGGCCTTGTCCCACTCGCCGTCCTCAAGTGCCATAAATCCTCTGTCAAGCAACGCCCTAACGTTTCCGTTCTCATTTTGCATTACAACAGTTTCTTTAACTACGGATTTTTTCTGTGCACTTGAATCGTTATCAACAACCTTTTTGATACCTCTGACAATATCATTGATAAATCCGATTTTAGACATATCCTGTGCCTGAAGATGTGCAAAATCGTCGGGCAATTCATAAGCGTCCATATCCCTATAGCATGGAATAAGGAGCTTTGAACGATCCTTTTTCATCAGCTTTAAGAATCTTGACCATTCGTTCTTGACCCAAACCGCCGTAAAATATTCCGGCCTTGAACCGATTACGAGCATCACCTTTGCAGAATTCAGAGCGGCAAATATGTACGGCTCGTATTCTTGTCCGAGCTTATCCTCAAGCGTGATTGCCGCATAAAACACCTTGAAGCCTTCTTGCGTGAGCTGATGGTATATTTCATTCGCAATAACACTGTCCTGTGTACGTTTGCCCGATTCATCGGTTTCCTTATAGCAAATAAAAATATCAAACGGCTTTTCGTTCTTAGCAATATTCAGAATATCCTTCTGTATAGCATCAATCGCCTTAGCTTCGGCTCTATACAGCTTTTTCTGTTCGGCATCGCCGTACTTTACCGCCAGCTTAAAGTCCTCATCGGCAGTAATTGCATCAAATGATGTTCTGTGGCAGGTCGGCACTCTTTTAAATGTTTTTGGGTCTTCGACATATTCAATGCCGAATTTACAAAGAATAATTCCCCAATAAGCCTCCGCCTGCGTTTCATCGGAAGCAATGATTTTGTTATACAATTCCTCCGCACGGTCAAATTCGCTCTTCATTCTAAGCGTATTTGCACGATTGTAAAGACTGCTTATCGCATCGTCATTCACATTCGGCAGCGTCTGCTTTGTTCCGCACGAATCACACACTCCGACCGTATCGCCTTGATTAAATTCTATTGTGCCACCGCACATTTTGCACTTAAAAACAGCCATAAAAATTTTCTCCCTTGTTTGTCTTTTCGGCTTACAGAAAAAGCAATATTACTCAAAACAGTATAGATGTATAAAATATTATAATAGTTAAAATGCATAACAATATTTTTATGCCGGATTACTCAAGAAATCAATAAGCAATATAATAATCAACAATAGAATTGAAACGCCCAATATTGGTAATAAGAATTTTATTATCCAGTTTTTTAACTTCTTCTTTTTTACAAGTTTTGGGTTGTCACATTCAAGTTGACTTTCATTCTCATCAGATATTTCCTTTATCATATCTTCGCAAATGCGAATATGTTCATCTGCGTCTCGCCACCCGGAAATTGTTTTAAATTGCTCTAATGCCCAACAATAATCATCCATGGAGGTGGCTTTGTTTTTCAAAAAGTTAACTGCATTAAAATAAATCTCATCCTTTCTCAATGATTCTGTTTTTTCTTTGTTTATTTGAGATAGTTCTGTAATATCACGGACTAGGTTGTCATCTCCGAACCGAAGTATTTTTCGAATATTTTTATTGTTATAAAAAGGCTTGTCAACACTGAAAAGATCTTTTTTCTTTCTGACTTTCATTTCCGCCATAAGCTTTCCTAAATATGCCTCAGCACACTGGGGATTTTGGTCGAGAACTTTTTCACAATACTCGTCCGCGTTTGACCAATCGCCATCTTCAAGGAAAATGAACGCTCTTTCAAGTAATGGTGCTATATTTACGCTTGTGACTGTCGAATTGTTGGTAATTGTTTCTTTGATTAATTCCTGCTCATTTTTATCGATTATTTTGCTTATTCCACGAATGAGATCCTGCATAAATCCGAGCTTTGACATATCCTGTGCTTGTAAGTATGAGAATTCGTCGGGCAGATCATACGGATCCATGTCCTTGTATGCAGGAATGAGCATTTTCTTTTCACCGTTTTTGATAAGTGTAAGATATCTGCTCCATTCATTCCTGACCCATACAGCATTGAAATATTCGGGCTTTGTGCCAAGCACGACCATAACCTTTGCGCTGTTGAGTGCAGCAAATATGTATGGCTCATACTCCTGGCCGAGCTTATCCTCAAGAGTAATTCTTGAAAAAAACACCTTGTAGCCCTCTTGCGTGAGCTGGTGGTACAAATCATTTGCAAGCACGGAATCTGGTGTTCTGCGTCCGCTGTTGTCCGTTTCCTTGTAGCAGATGAATATATCAAAAGGTTCCTCTTTTGATGAAATTTCAAGAATACCCTTCTGTATTTTATCTATCTTGCGTGCTTCCGCCTTGTAAATTTCTTTCTGTTCAACGGTTCCGTATTTCAAAGCCGATTTATAATCCTTATCCGAAACAACGGACGAAAACTGAACACGGTTTACGGTAGGAACTCTTGTATGAGTCGTGGGGTCTTCAACATATTCAATACCGTAACGGCAGAGAATGATTGACCAATATGCTTCGGCATCCTTGCTGTCTTCATTAAGGATTTGCTCATATATCGACATCGCCTTGTCATATTCGTTATTGCGGCGAAAATGATTAGCTCTGTCGTAAAGATTGGCTCTCTTTTCGTCATCAAGACCGACGGGCAAGCTCTGCTTTGTTCCGCACGAATCGCACACTCCGACTGTATCGCCTTGATTAAATTCTATTGTGCCGCCGCACATTTTGCACTTAAAAACAGCCATAAAAATTTTCTCCCTTGTTTGTCTTT
>OIWU01000919.1_pt1 | contig 32570 bp, 31 predicted proteins | sample 1587711 | NCBI WGS metagenome assembly OIWU01 (sample SAMEA3888909, study PRJEB22519) | human gut metagenome | biome: human gut; feature: human-associated habitat; material: faeces | place: Denmark | collected 2010 | reverse complement strand
TAAAACAATCTAGTTTAACCACCCAAAAGTGTCAACCTTTTCCAGGGAAGGTCAATGGAAATGGTTATGTCTGGAATAGTGCACTCAAATAGTGCAATTTTAACATAGAACCTGCACTCAAGGAGTGAAAATTCGTTATATTTGCGGGCAACGTTCTTCTATAATCAGATGCGAGTAAGTAATGATGTGAAAGGTGACATCGAGTTCGCCCAAGGCAACGTCATTCCTCTCTGGGCTTTCGGACTGAACTACTAGATGGTAGGGCTGGAACTTTTTTTTGTTATTTTTGTAAGTAAGTTCAGGGGATTGTAACGAGTAGTTCAGAAGTATTAATTGATTAAAATGCCCAACAATATGAGACACTTGGTCATAAAGAATTAAGGATGGTGTAGATATGTTCTTCAATTTCGAGATGTATGTATGAAGCGGAAGATTTTGAATGTAATGCCTGAGTGCTATGTTGATACAAACCTGATAGAATATCTTCTGGATGGAGTAGTAAATCATCAACATTGCTGCTCAAAGGTAGTGGGCCAGTTGAACAACACATTTGCAGACAAGTTCGCTATCGGAATTATCGATAAAGATAAAGTAGAACTCGGCTATATACAGGCTTGTGACGAGATTGCCAAGACTGACCACTTGACATTATTGACGCATAAATCCCGTCATCAGTATCTGATTACGATTTCTCCTGCCGTGGATAAATTTGTATTGGACAGCGCTAAAGAGCAAGGAGTCGATACGGAAAAATACAACCTTCCGTCAACTCTTAAGGAGTTCACCAAACTATCCAAGTCAGTCACCTCCAACACGGATGAGCGATTCAAGAACTTATTCGCAGCTATTAACGGCAACTCTGAATTCAGAGCGTTAAAGATGACTATAGAATATTTGTTGGACAAACAGTACAATACGGATATTTCTGAACTAACACGGATTTTTGGTGGTGAAGCACGTGAAGAAAATCGAATAACGGGTGAAGTGTAGACTTTCTTAATGATATTGCACTCATTGAGAGCATGATTATACATATTTTCGCTCTCATGCAGTGTGTTTTAATCAGGCCACAGATATGTGGAGACTGGTTGTGGCTTGGGGCATACTGAAAACATTAAACGACGATTATTAATTTTAACATATCATGAGCATTTTTGCTGGAAAGACATTGATGATTACCGGTGGTACCGGTAGCTTCGGGAATGCTGTCCTGAAGCGTTTCCTCAGAACGGACATTGCTGAGATCAGGATTTTCTCACGCGACGAGAAGAAACAGGACGACATGCGCCACGAGTATCAGGCGAAATTCCCTGACGTTGCACACAAGATAAAATTCTACATCGGTGACGTCAGAAGTCTGGAAAGCGTGCGCTCGGCGATGCCAGGCACAGATTACATCTTCCATGCAGCCGCCCTCAAGCAGGTCCCTAGCTGCGAATTCTTCCCGATGGAAGCAGTGAGGACCAATGTGATAGGCACTGACAATGTTCTTACGGCAGCTATCGAAAACAATGTCGGAGCAGTCATCTGTCTCTCTACCGACAAGGCGGCCTATCCGATCAACGCTATGGGCATCACCAAGGCCATAGAGGAGAAAATCGCTGTCGCCAAGAGCCGTAATTCGCACAACACAAAGATCTGCTGCACGCGTTACGGCAATGTCATGTGTTCTCGTGGTTCCGTGATTCCTCTATGGATCGAGCAGATCCGCAGCGGCAACCCTATCACTCTTACGGAACCTAAGATGACACGTTTCATCATGTCTCTCGAAGAGGCTGTGGACCTGGTGCTTTTCGCATTTGAGCATGGCCACAATGGCGACATTCTCGTTCAGAAAGCTCCGGCATGCACCATCCAGACACAGGCGGAGGCCGTCTGCGACCTTTTCGGCGGCAGGAAAGAGGACATCAAGGTCATCGGCATCCGTCACGGCGAGAAGATGTACGAGACACTCCTTACCAAGGAAGAATGCGCCAAAGCAGAGGATATGGGCAACTTCTACCGTGTCCCGGCGGACAACCGCGACCTGAACTACGACCAGTACTTCACCAAGGGTGATGTAAAACGTGCCACCATAGATGAGTTCAATTCTGACAACACATACCGTCTGAACTTGGAAGAGACCAAGGCCAAGATAGGTGCCCTTGAATATATCCAGAACGAATTGAACGGAGTAGAAAATCTCGCGAAATAATGAAGATTCTGGTTACCGGCGCCAAAGGATTCGTGGGAAAGAACCTTTGCTGCCAACTGAACAACATAAAAGAAGGCAAGGCCCGCTGCTATGGAGACCTCCAGGTCGATGAAGTATTTGAATACGACATTGATTCGACTCCTGAGCAGCTGGACAACTGGTGCGGCGAATGCGATTTCGTCTTCAACCTCGCGGGCGTGAACCGGCCTAAGGACAATGACGAGTTCATGAAGGGCAATTACGGTTTCGCATCCACGCTGCTCGATACATTGAAAAAGCACCACAACACTTGTCCAGTGATGCTCTCAAGCTCACAACAAGCCTCATTGACAGGACGTTTCGGCAACAGCGAATACGGCAGGAGCAAGAAAGCCGGCGAGGATCTTTTCCTGGAATATGGCAAAGAGACCGGTGCCAAAGTTCTCGTTTACCGTTTCCCGAACCTTTACGGAAAATGGTGCCGCCCGAACTACAATTCGGCCATCGCCACGTTCTGCAACAATATCGCCAATGACCTCCCAATCCAGGTCAATGACAGAAGCGTACAGATGGAGGTCCTCTACATCGACGATCTGGTCGAGGAGATGATCTGCGCGCTCAAAAGTCAGGAACATCATTGCGAATTCGAGGGACTTGACGTACTGCCATCCGCTGAAGGACGTTATTGCTATTGTCCTGTCACTCACAAGACCACGCTTGGAGAAATCGTTGATACCATATATGAATGCGCACGTGCAGTGCGTGCAGTGCCCGATTCTGCGGAAGGACCTTCGACGGCTCTCGAAATGCCGCAAGACGGTCTGCGTTATCGCCTGATGTCCACATTCCTCAGCTACCTGCCGAAAGAAAAGGCGATTTTCGATTTGAAGATGAACGAGGATCCGCGCGGGTCGTTTACCGAGCTGGTACACACGCTGAATTGCGGTCAGGTAAGCATCAACATTTCCAAGCCGGGCATCACGAAAGGCCAGCATTGGCACAACTCGAAATGGGAGCAGTTCATCGTGGTTTCCGGCCACGGCCTGATCCAGATGCGCAAGGAGGGAAGTGACGAGGTCATTGAATATGAAGTCAGCGGCGACCGCATCCAATCCGTCATCATGCTGCCTGGCTACACGCACAACATCATCAATCTTTCTGAGACCGAAGATCTCGTGACCGTAATGTATTGCAACGAAGTCTTCAATCCTGAAAGACCAGACACATATTTCGATAAAGTGGAGAAATAAGGAAATGGAAAAGACACCTAAATTCGATTATTCAGATATTCACTGGAAGGAGAACGGCAAACTCAAGCTCTGTATAGTAGTAGGTACGCGCCCTGAGATTATCCGCCTGGCGGCGGTCATCACCAAATGCCGCCAGTATTTCGATGTCATCCTCGCCCATACAGGCCAGAACTACGACTACAACCTGAACGGCATCTTCTTTAGAGACCTCAAACTCGCTGAACCGGAAGTATATATGGATGCGGTAGGTGACGACCTCGGAGCGACATGCGGCAACATCATCAACTGCTCATACAAACTTTTCGCCCAGACCAAGCCGGACGCAGTGCTGGTTCTCGGCGACACGAACAGCTGTCTCTCTGTCATTGGCGCGAAACGTCTTCACATCCCGATCTTCCACATGGAGGCCGGCAACCGCTGCAAGGACGAGTGCCTCCCGGAGGAGACGAACCGCCGCATAGTTGACATCATCTCGGATGTCAATCTGGCATATTCAGAGCATGCGAGAAGGTACCTCGCCGAGTGTGGCCTGCCGAAGGAGCGTACCTACGTGACCGGGTCGCCGATGGCCGAGGTGCTGCACCAGAACCTCGCCGAGATCGAGGCCTCGGATATTCATAAGCGGTTGGAGTTGGAGAAGGGAAAGTATATTCTTTTGTCCGCCCACCGCGAGGAGAACATCGACACGGAAAAGAACTTCCTCAGCCTTTTCAATGCGGTAAACGCGATGGCAGCCAAGTATGACATGCCGGTTTTATATTCATGCCACCCGAGGTCCCGCAAACGCCTGGAGCAGAGCGGCTTTAAGCTCGATTCACGTGTCATCCGGCATGAGCCGCTCGGATTCCACGACTATAACTGCCTCCAGATGAACGCCTTCGCTGTGGTCAGCGACAGCGGCACCCTCCCTGAAGAAAGTTCATTCTTCACCAGCGTAGGCCATCCGTTCCCTGCCATCTGCATCCGCACCTCTACCGAGCGTCCCGAGGCCCTTGACAAGGCCTGCTTCATCCTCGCCGGCATTGACGAGCGCAGCCTTCTGCAGGCCGTGGACACCGCCGTGGAGATGAACCGCGCCGGCGACTTCGGCCTTCCTGTCCCGACCTACACCGACGAGAACGTCTCCACCAAGGTCGTCAAGATCATCCAGTCCTACACCGGCATCGTCAACAGGATGGTCTGGAGGAAGTCATAAAACTCATGCAAAATGTTGTGCACAATATGGGTGCATGATACAGGGAAAAATTGCACTTTTTGAGTGCAATTGCTATCTTTGCAATAGTATTGCATAGATATACAAAATTAATTGAGTATGGTTGACGAGGCGTTATACGAATACATGCGTTTGCAGCTGGAACTTACGACCAGCAGTTTTCACAGGTATCTTTATGAACGTGTGAACTGGACTTCCCGTATGATCGCGATCACAGGGGCAAGAGGAGTCGGCAAATCCACGATGATCCTGCAATATCTTAAGGAACAGGCTTCGGATTGCAAGTTTCTATACATATCCGCTGACCATACATATTTCAGCACTCACTCTCTCGTCGAGGTTGCGGATGAGTTCTCGAAGGATGCTGGCCATTTGCTCGTCATAGACGAAGTTCACAAGTATTCTGACTGGTCCCGCGAACTCAAGCAGATATATGACACTCATCCTGACATGAGGGTGATTTTCTCAGGATCTTCCATACTGGACATCATGGACGGTGTCGCTGATCTCAGTCGAAGGGTACTACCTTATACGCTGTATGGTTTGTCCTTCAGAGAGTATCTGGAACTGTTTCACAACATAAACGCATCTAAGTATTCACTTGACGAGATACTCGCGGGCAAGTCACGTATTGACGGTGTGCTTCATCCTCTCCCTCTTTTCAGACGTTACCTTGCAGAGGGCTACTATCCATTTGCATTGGAGGGAGATTTCCCGATGAGGATGCAGAATGTCATAACAAAAACGATAGAATCAGACATCGCACAGTATGCCGAACTAAAAGCACCGACAGCAAAAAAACTAAAAAAGATGCTGGCTGTTATCTCGACACTTGCTCCGTATAAACCTAATGCGGATAGCCTCGCGTCTGAAATCGGAGTCAGCCGAAACAGCGTCTCAGACTATCTCGCGTTGCTGGAGAAGGCTCAGCTGATAGGTCAACTTAGGGACGATACGGGAGGAATGAGGGGACTGGGCAAAGTGGAGAAGGTCTATATTGACAACCCAAGTCTGATGACAGTCTTGTCCGGAGGGAAAGCTGACATAGGGAACATGAGGGAAACTTTTTTCTACAACCAGATGCGTGTGGAGAATGATGTGGTTTCCTCACGTCAGTCTGATTTCGTCATCGGTGACCGCACATTTGAGATCGGTGGCCGGAATAAAGGAAAAAGACAGATTGAGGACCTTCCGGATTCCTATATCGTAAAGGATGACATTGAATTCGCTCACGGCAACACTCTGCCCCTTTGGTCTTTCGGCCTAAATTACTGATAGCAGACGCGGCTATTTTGACCACATGGATCTTTAAATATATTAACACAATAGCAATGGAACTTAATGGTTAGTGGTCAAATTTTGGATCCGGAGAAAAGCCCCTTACCTTATCCGGAAAAAACGAGAGCAATGTACAGCAGCGAAGACCTCTTCGAGGACGTGGTGACAGGCGGCAGGAAGCGTCTTGGACACCTGAGGCTGTCGCCAGCGTAGAAAAAGTAAAAAAATAATCAACAAGAAATACCAAAAACGGACAATCATTGGCCTGGCGACGGATCGAGCGGACGCTATGTCTCTGACTTTGAGCATAGTCCAAAAATTGACCACTGACAAATAAACTTATAATGTAATGAATGTTATTATTTCTATATTTGGGTATATATTTGATAAATGTTTTCGTGTCTATAACTCATATAGACTGCACAATATGAATGAGTTATTAGGGGGGGAATAGAATAATTTCAACTCCATATATAGTGCGTGGTGCTTCAAACATAATTTCTGAGGAACCATTTAGTATAGGTCCAAATTCTACTATTTATACTACTCGAGCTAAATTAATTATCAAAAAACATGTTATCGCTGGCCCTAATCTTACCATCATTACTGGTGACCATCACTATGTTGTAGGAAAATGGATAGATGAAGTGAAGAGTAATGATAAACTACCAGAAAACGATCAGGATGTAATAATCGAAGAAGATGTATGGATTGGCTCAAATGTAACTATACTCAAAGGTGTAACTATTGGTAAGAGCTCAATTATAGCTGCAGGGGCTGTAGTTACCAAAAGTTGTCCTCCGTATAGTATAATAGGCGGAGTGCCAGCTAAGATAATAAAAAGTAAATATAATAAGGAGCAAATTAAAGAGCATGAACATTTGCTCAATATCTAATTCGTTTAGAAAATACTTGAGGGCGAAGGCTATACCGCGCGGCAGATATACGAGGTGCGCCAGTCAGCGGAGACCTCTTCGAGGACGCGGTGACAGGCGGCAGGAAGCATCTTGGACACCTGAGGCTGTCGCCAGCGTAGAAAAAGTGAAAAAATAATCAACAAGAAATACCAAAAACGGACAATTATTGGCCTGGCGACGGGTCGAACGGACGCTATGTCTCTGACTTTGAGTTGAGTCCAAAAATTGACCACTAACCGGTCGATGGAAGGTTATTTGACTTGCTTGATAAGGCGGTTGAATTCGGTTAAGGATGGTGATGACTTAACGTGGTGCCTGCCATGCTATCTGGCAATATAAAAGTAAAATCAAAAAAACGGAAAATATGACACTTACAGAAGCGATAAACATTATATTGGATGGCGAAGCTATTCTCTTTGTAGGATCTGGTTTTTCTGTTGGAGCTACTAGGGCTGATGGGAGCAACTTTATGACGGCAACGCCGCTTGCTCATGAACTACTTAAGCAATGTGGCTATGACGAATTTGATTATATTGATGATTTAGGACAAGCTTCGGAAATATATCAGGATGAGAAAAGTGAACATGAGTTGGTAAGCTATCTTATTGATGTATTCACTGCTACGGATGTTACGTTGGCTCAAGAAACAATATCAACTCTACCCTGGCAACGCATATATACAACTAACTATGATAATATTGTTGAACTATCTTATCAGAAGAACAAAAAAAATATACTAAGTCCCGTTTTGTCTGAAAATCCAAAACAATACTTTGGAAAAAAATGTAAACTTTGTGTACACCTCAATGGCAAAGTGGACAAACTCTCGACAGAAAAGTTAAATGGAGAATTCAAATTAACCAATAGAAGTTATCTTACTACAGATTTTTTAGATAGTAATTGGTTGTCAATTTTTCGTACTGACCTTAAATCTGCCAGAGCTATTTTTTTCATCGGGTATAGTATGAAATATGATTTAGATCTTCAAAGAACTATTTATGAAGGAGGGGTGCGTGATAAAACATTCTTCATCACAAAAGAGGACGAATCTAAAAGTAATGTGAAATATATGGAGAAATATGGTTGTGTTTTGTCTATTGGTGTAGAGAATTTCAGCAACAAGATAGTTGAATGTAGAAAGACTTATTACCCAATTACCCGTGTAACTCCTATTTTACTTTGTTTTGATGTCGTTTCTATTCCTAAAACACCAAAAAGTATATTAGATAAAGACATATTTGAGTTGCTTTATGGAGGCTCGCTTCAGGCGGACAAGTTGTATTATTCACTACTATCTCCTGAGGATTATCCATATTGCGTATATCGATCAAAATTGGACGATGCTATCGCAAAAATCGATTCTGGTGAAAAAAGATTATTAATACATTCAGAATTAGGAAATGGCAAGACTGTTTTTCTTAACTCTTTAGAGTCAAAACTCGTTCAATCTGGGTATCAGATTTACCATTTTCTAAGGTATCGTACAACTGTTTTACGCGAGTTGGAGATGATTTGTACTTCTCATGAGAAGGTTGTTATTGTATTTGACGATTATGTCGGTAATGCTGAAATTCTTAAAATATTAGCACCTATTATAACTGACCAAATCATCATATTGACCGAACGAACTGCGGTCAATGATGCAAATTACCATTTATTGAGTGATAAATTCGGAGAGTTTTACCACATTAACATTAACCAATTAGATGATGAGGAAGTTGATGACTTCATATATTTATTAAATTATTACGGATTATGGCATGAATGGGCTGCTCAATCAGATCTTAAGAAGAAAAAAATTATAGTTGAGACATGCCATAGAAAGATAGGCAGTCTAATACTAAAACTCTTGGAATCTAAGTGTATTATTAGCAAATATCAGGCAATCGTAAATAAAATCAAGAACAAGGATATTTACTATGATGCAATTTTGTTCATGCTTATTGCGCATATTTCAAAGCTCAATTTGGATCTTGATGATATTTCTAATGCCTTAGATACTTCAAAACTAAATACTCCTTCGTTTAAAAAAGATCCAATCGTGAATGAATTTATTGATTTTGAAACAGATGAAGTAAAGCAAAAATCATCTATCATATCGGAATTCATATTGCGTAAAATTGTAGATAGTTCTACCGTTGTGGATGTAATGATTAAGATATTCAAGCGTCTGACTAGTCAAATGCAAGACAGTGCGACACGTCAGATACTTCGCAAGATGATGACTTTTACGAATGTTCAACATATTTTAAACAAGCAAGATCCGAATTTCTCCGCCAATGTTCTCTATCTTTATGAGACGATTGGAAAACTTGATTTTTGTAGACGAAATCCTCATTATTGGCTTCAATATGCCATTGTAATGCTATCCCAATATCAATATCAACAAGCGGATGCTTATTTCAAAAATGCATACGCTTATGCGAAGGAAATACCCGACTTTGACACATATCAAATTGATAACCATCATGCAAGATTTATTCTTGAAAATGAAAGAGAATATGGTACCAATGAGACATGCATGGCAGCGTTCCAGCAAGCACATAAAATATTAATGGATCCAAAGCACAAGAGAGATGTGAGACATTATCCGTTCCGTGTAGCTCAAAACTATTACTCTTTTTATGAGAAATTCTATAATGGCATGACGATAGGGGAGAGGAAATCATTTCTAACAGCTTGTGATGAAATGTTGGGCCGTATTTCATGGTATGAGTCGACTACAACAGATGTCAATAGAGATGTAAGAAAAGCAAAAGAGTCTCTGTTATTGATAAAAAAAGAAATAACGAGATGATCAGTATTCGTGTTCTGGAGAATTATTACACTCGGGAAAGATAGAACTATAGTTACAGATCTATATTGATCAAATAAAACAGATTTTAAGAAAAACTTATGCCATTAATTAAGAGGATAAATCTTGGTAAATGGAGGATTATTCATATTTGGCTAGGGAAAATCCTTTTGCAATAGTACGCGTCCACATTTCCGCATTGATTTCTGAACAAGTCTGCGCATCTTTGTCTCAAATCAAAAAACGGAGCCAAAGATGAAGGAAGATCCGACAATCAACTACGCGTTCGCGCTCAAGCAATACAACCAGAACGGCCGTGGCCGCTCGATGAAGAAGTTCTGCGAGGAGGAGGGGTATGACTATGAGAAGTTCATGCAATATTCACGCAGGGGCCAGAAAGATTACAGCGTCCTCAAGGAGGCTGACGATCGCCAGTCGTCTGGCGGGTTCATCCCGCTGGTCGTAGACAGAATGCCGGAAGGAGACCCCGGCATCCGCGACGTGCGTGTGCGGTTCACGAACGGTATGGAGCTGTCGCAGTGCGAGGGCGACATCAGCGAACTGTTCGGCATGGTCAGGAAGATGCTTGGATAGTGGCGCCATGGTGACGATGTCGAGTGAATATTCCATCTACCTGTATCGGGAGAAGGTGGACCTGCGCAAGGGAATATCCGGCCTGAGCGGTATCGTCCGCGATGAGATGAGGCTTAATCCGAACATCGCGAAGAGCGTCTACGTGTTCAGCGGCAGGAACTTCGTGCGTAAATCAGAGCGTAACGCAGGCCGAGGCAGGGATGACGATGCCCCATCCGGCCGCGGAGAGAACCGTGAATCCGAAAAGAAGGACTATGTTGACGTGGAGAGCCAAAAGGCGAAGGATGCCGAAATGGCTTCAAGCGACGGGAGCACAGTGGACATAATGAGGAGAATAGAGGAGCGTTTGGAGGTGTTCCGTAAGTCGGACTTCGTGGGCTGCGGAGAACTGCTGAAAAAGGCCCTTAAATATGCGAGAGGGGAATGGCCGGCGATGAAGAGGGTTCTGGAGTGTGGCGACGTGGAGCTTTCGAACAACCTCGGCGAGCAGATGATGCGTCGGATAAAGATGAACCTGAAGAACGCCGGGAACATCGGAAGCGAGAGGTCGGCCAGGCACAACGCGTTCATGTACTCTGTGATCGAGAGCTGCAAGATAATGAAGCGTAACGTGGAGGACTACCAGAAATCCCTATTGGAGCGACTGCGGACGGCAAGGGACGGTGACGACCTGACGTGCTGCCTGCCTTGTTATCTGCCCGCATAGCAAAAAAATCAAAATAATCGAAAAAATAAGTTTAAGGAAACCGCTGAAAATCAGCGGCAAGCATCAGCTTGCGGAAAAGTGGACGCGTACATATCAGACACGGATATTTGCTGGTGAGCCCTTTAATTAATTGAAAACGAAGCGAGTTTGAATCTAACCACTAACATATAAATGTCATATATATCAACAAATAACAAGCGAATAGCTAAAAATACCCTATATTTATATTTGAGAATGGGGCTAGTACTTGTAGTATCACTCTTTACAACCAGAGTGGTTCTTCAGGCTCTTGGTGTTGAGGATTATGGTATTAATAATGTTGTGAGTGGCTTCGTTACAATGTTCGCTTTTCTCAATACCTCAATGTCTAATGGGGTACAGAGATTCTACAATTTTTCGCTCGGAAAAAAGAATGAGTATAGTATAACCGACGTATATAATACTGCTCTTCAAATTCAAGGAATATTGTCTGTTATTTTATTATTACTACTTGAGACATTTGGTTTATGGTACATCCATGCTCAGATGGTCATACCTGATGAACGATTTTTCGCAGCGCTATGGGTTTTTCATTTTTCAGTCTTTTCTTTAGTCCTTCTTGTTCTACAGATACCATATAGTGCAGCTATTATGGCCTATGAACGCATGGATTATTATGCATACTTGAGTATTTTTGATGTATTGGCAAAACTAGGGATAGCTTATGCGGTCAAATATGCAACAACCGATAAACTAATACTTTATGGTGCCTTAAACCTGCTGGTTTCTTTTATATGTTTCTTTTTATATTATGGATATGCGAAGCGTCAGTTTCATGAATTGAAAACGGATTTTAAGATCAGAAGACGATTATTTGAGTCGATGCTTTCTTTTTCTGGATGGAATGTTTTTGGCTCTTTTGCATATATGGTAAAAGGACAAGGACTGAACATGCTTCTAAATGTTTTCTTTGGCCCTATCGTGAATGCTGCAAGAGGAATTTCTGCAATGGTTATGAGTGCATTACAAGGTTTTCAAGCAAATATCGTTATTGCATTTCGCCCTCAGTTGGTGCAAGCATACGCTGCCGGAGATAATTGTCGGGTTTTAAAACTTTTTTATAGTTTGTCTAAAGTTTCTTTTATACTTTTGGCAATGTTGTCCATACCAGTTATAATTGAAATTAAATATATTCTTTATTTGTGGCTTGGAAATTATATTCCGGACTACACCATCCAATTTACGATACTAGTGCTTGTAAACATGGTCATTAGCAGCCTAAATACTCCAGTTTCCCAAGTAGTGCATGCGACTGGTAAGATGAGGTCCTATCAGATTGGAACCAGTTTTATAGTATGTGCCATATTACCAGTATCATGGTTGTTTTTGAAGTATGGCTTTGACCCTGTTTCCGTTTATTGGGTGAGTCTTTTTATAACTATTATAAATCAGTATGTCTGCAATGTTCTTCTAAAAAGAGTATATATGTATAGTTTAACAGAATATTGTATGAAAGTAATACTTCCATGTGCTTTTTTTTCGATTTTGGTTCCAATACCACCATATCTTATATCAACACTACTTCCTGCATCCTTTTTACGATTGATAGTAACAGGATGTGTCAGTGTTGTTACTTCAATAGTGGCGTCTTATTTTTTTGTTCTTGATAAGTCGGAAAAAGAAATGGCTTTAAGTTTTATTAAGCGGAAGAGAGTATGATAAACGAAAATTTGACAAACTACTTAAATTTACATACTATCTCATATGAGACTAACGTAAATCTTAAGAAAAGAACATGGATTCATAGAGGTGGTATTGCAGAACTTTTTATTACCCCTGTTAATGCAGAAGAATTAGAAAAAGTTGTCTCGTTCCTATATTCCAACAACATACAGTTTCAATTGATAGGTCACACTTCTAATCTCTATATTTTAAATTCTTGCGATATTTCTGTTGTGGTATCAACTTCAAAATGTAGGAATTATTCGCTTGAAAATGGCATGCTGTACTGTGAATCTGGTGTTGGAGTTATAAGCCTCTCTAAGCAAATGATAAAACAGGGAGTTAAAGGATTTGAGTACCTTACGGGACTTCCAGGTACAATTGGAGCCGCAATTGTTAATAATAGTTCATGTCGTGAAAATAGTATTTCACAATTACTTGTGAGTGCGAAAGTCATCATGAAAGATGGCACTGTTAGAACTTTCTTTCCGCAAGACTTTGACTTTGAATTCCGTATGTCTGTATTTAAGAAACGTGTAGTCGAAGGAACAATTATATCTGCTATTCTTAAAGCAGAATTTGGAGATGCTAATAAATTACAACAAATCGCAGAGGCTAATGACAAAGATCGGGCAATACGTTTGGAAGGACATGCCAATAATCTTGGTTGTACTGTTAACCGATGCTTTATAAACGGGAATATGCCATTGTGGTTAAGAATAGCTCTTTTTATAAATGGAATGTTAGTTAAACCATTTATAAAAACAGAAGAAGCTCAATGTAACCAAAGAAAAAATCTAATATGTTTACTTTCTGGTTATAGAATAATTGCACCATACATCAGTTCGAAAAACCCAATAATTTTTCGTTGGATTGATGATGGGGCTGATGCTGTGTTTCCTTTGTATTTAGAGTTCATGAGGAAAGTTTATAAAACAGATAAATTGGAAATAGAGATTATAAGATAATGGCAAAAGTAAATCTTCTTACAATACATTATGGAAAATGTTATGGTGCAGTAATGCAGACATATGCAACATGTAAAATGCTTGAGGATGCTGGTCATAGCGTCTGTGTGATAAATTTAATTAGCCCCGTGCAGAAAGGGAGTTGGCGGACAATTCAATATTGGAAGGATTGTATTCGAGAGTTTCAATTTTGGTTGTTTAAAAAGAAGTATTTCTCTAAACTTACTAATAAGGCTTATTCAATACGAGATATCTTACTTCCAAATGCCGATGTTACAGTAGTGGGAAGTGATCAAGTATGGAATCGTGACATTACAGGGTGTTTTGGTAATGCTTTTTATCTTGATTTTGTTTGCGGAACTAGAAAGGTTGCTTTGTCTTCGAGTTTTGGTAAAGAAAAATGGGAAGAAAGTGATGAATATACAGAGGATGTTAAGAATCTTCTGTCGCAATTCAGTGCCATATCAGTTCGTGAGTCAACAGGCGTTACTATATTAAACAGTGTATTTGGTCTCAAAGCGATAAATCTTCCGGATCCTACACTTGGATATGGAAAATTTGATAATTTGGTTCTTAACCATAAGCCACTACACCAAGTGTTTTCTTTCCTTCTTTTAGAAGATTCAAGTGCTAAACAAAAAGCGAACCATATCGCCGATATATTAGGTTTACCGCTGTTCCAGCATACTACTATAACATGTAGATTGCAGAATGGTCCTAAACATTGGCTGACTCGTATTAAAAATTCAGAGTTTATCATAACTGATTCTTTTCATGGATTAGCTCTCAGTCTTATATTCAACAAACAATTCTTTGTGTTTTGTGCATCTGAAAAAAAATTTACAAGACTTCGTTCGTTGCTAAAGCTGCTATCTCTTGAAGATAGATATATTGAAAGTATTGAAGATTTTGATAATAGAAAGGATTCGCTTCTTAAACCTATAGACTATACACATGTAAATGCGGTTTTAAAGAACGAGCAAGAAAGATACCATATGTTTATACATAATTCTATATGAAAAAAGTATTAATAGTTGTACCTGGTTGCGGAACTGGAGGTATATTAACATCCTTGATAGCACTTCTAAACTCAACTTTCGTAAACCGCTATAGCGTTAACATATTCATTATGAATGGTTATGGTGAATTTTTGGATCCTACTATAGCCAAATACGACATCGGTTGTAATTATTGGATGTCGAAAGTTTACTCTTACGTATTTAATGCAAAAGGCTGGAAGAAAATAGTCTTGTCATGTTATAAAATTCTATTTAGAATACCCAAATTGGGAAAGACAATTGTTGAAAATATAGAATCTTCAACTATACGCAAGATAGAAAAATTAGAGTATGACTGTGTAATTTCATTCCAAGAGAGTGTTTCTTTGCAATTTGTCTCTAAGTTCAGAAACCCTAATAAAGTGGCATGGATTCATTGTGACTACTCACGTATTTTTACAAATAAACATGAAGAAATGGCTATTTTTTCAAAGTATTCAAAGATCGTAACAGTATCTAATTACACAAAAAATACATTTTGCCAACTATTACCACAGTTGACAGAACGGGTTGTCACCATATATAATATTATGGATACAGATGCAATTTTAGCGAAAGCTGAAAAGGGTATTGATGATAATAGATTCACAACAGATAAGTTTACAATAATCTCAGTAGGCAGAATCTCTGAAGTTAAGCAGTTTCATCTAATCCCTGAAATAGCATTAAAACTTAAATCAAAAGGATATTTATTTAAATGGTACATCATTGGTGGAATTAATGAGCCAGAAGCTGCAAATAAATTACACCAAGCTATTATGAGTAATAAAATTGATGATTGTGTGATATGTTTAGGCAATAAGGCCAATCCATATCCTTATTTTAAGGCTGCAAATCTCTTGATTTCGACATCGTATTCCGAAGCTTGTCCAATGATCTTCAATGAGGCTAAGATACTTAATTTACCAGTTTTAGCAAACGATTATGGGGCAGCATATGAATTTATTAAAGAAGGAAAAGACGGAATGATTTGTCCAATTAATCAGATGGCAGAAGTTATAGGGAATATTTATAATAAGAAATATTCTTTCAAACCGACTATCTTAGAGGTATTTAATAATAATAAAATACAGAATCAAATAGATAACGTTATAAACAATTAGTTATATGTCTGAAAGGCGATTATATAGGCGATTATATATATATTATTTTTTCATGCTAATCGTACTATGCTCTTGGGTTAGCCCTACGTCAGCTCCTCCTATGCCATTGCGATTAGTCTACTTATTAGCCCTTGTACTTCCAGCGATATTAAAAGCTCCCAATATGCTAGTTCCTGTACTTGCATGCTTCACGGCTTTGGGTACTTATGGTATTTCCTGCTCATATATGCCCACTGAGAAGTGGATATATCTTTTGATTGTTGCAGTGAGCCTGTTTCTTGTATTTTCAAGACTAAAATCTTGTCAAAGACCTCCCATAATATTTGTTGTTTTTTGTATATATGTTTGTTTCATAGATTTCATTCGTGGTGAGGAACTTGTAGATATAGATTATAGTCTTCTTATTGTACTGTTGTCTTTCTTTTTTGTAAGTAAAAACGGTTACGAAAAGGATAATTATACGCTCACATTCATAATTATAACGGTTATACTCAGCTTGTTCTTTTTTATATATGGACAAAGTTCTGCTGTAGAAGTATCAGAAACAGGAAGACGATCATGGGTTGATCCAAATTATTTTGGAAATGTATGTGGTATGGGGGTGGTTTTAGCTTATAATGTAGTTGTAAATAAACTTGCGCCAAACAGATATTTTAATAAAATAGCAATTATAACCGTTACCTTAGGTATGCTCTTATTAGTTATGAATGCTTCTCGAGGAGCCTTTCTGTCTATGAGTGTGGCTATTGTGGTTGTAACTGTGTTTTCTAAAGTAAAACTCAAAAAGAAAATAGGAATAGCATTACTTGTAGCTTTAGGAGTTATTGCTATGTATTCTCTCGGAGCCTTTGATGTCTTAACAGAGCGTTTAATGGATGAAGACATCACAGGTAACGGCAGAACCATAATTTGGGGGGCGAAGATGCAAGGATATATGAATGGAGATACTTTTGAAAAGCTATTTGGCATAGGTTACTCAAAAGGTTTCTATTTGGCTATACCTGGAGGTTTTGGTTTCCATAATGATTACTTGGCGTTTCTTGTAGATTATGGAGTCGTAGGTCTAATCCTCTTTTTTTGCATAGTAGCATATCCATTGAAGTTAGTAGCAAATAATCCGGCTAAACGTCCAATCGTAATATCACTATTAGCTTTTATACTTATATGTTCAATGACCTTGGAACCATTTACATTGGGTAATCTAACTTACTGGTATTTTTACATGCTAATAGTTCTATTTGCCAGATGGGATAAAAAAGCGACATCTAAGTAAATCATTATTCATAAAAATAAATATGTTATATATAGTTTATAATTCATATCAACCTAACACCGCTCCGACGAACAGACTACTAAGTTTCTTGAGGGGTTTTTCTGAATTAGGCACTAAAGTTGAGGTCGTTTTCTTTGAACCTGATTCAAATTATAGTAAGGTTACTGAGAACTTTCCTAATATCTATTTTAACTACATGTGGGATAGACTGAGGGTAAAGAATAAGTTTATAGAAAAACTTGCTGGCTTTTATTGGGGATGGAAATTTTCATCTAGTCTTAAAACTGGTGATAAGGTCATCCTTTTGACAGCAGGACGAGTATTCTTTAATTTGATTAATAGAAAGGATATAAAGTTATATCACGAAAGGACTGAGCATCCTGATATTTATACTATTAGAGGGTTTCATGAAAAAAAGTATAAAGATCATATTAAGGATTTAGATGGTATGTTTGTTATCTCTACTGCCCTTAAAGAGTATTTCTCTTCTCTTGGATTACCCAAAGAAAGAATTGAGATAGTAAACATGACTGTTGACAGCAGCAGATTTGTTAATCTCAAGAAACAGCCTTCGGAAAAATATATTGCATATTGTGGTACGGCTTCCAATAATAAGGATGGGGTTGATGAGTTGATAAAGTCCTTTGCTATTGTGCATAAAATTCATCCAGAAGTAAAACTTTATATTATAGGTAAAACTCCTGACAAGAAAGACGTTTCAGGTAATCTCAATTTGATAAATGCTCTTGGTCTGAAAGATTCTGTTGTTTTTACCGGTATTGTCTCAGCTGCTGATATGCCTCAAGTTTTAAAGAACGCTACAATTCTTGCTCTTGATCGTCCGAACTCATTGCAAGCACAATGTGGATTTCCTACAAAACTTGGAGAATACCTCTTAACAGAGAATCCTGTTGTTGTTACAAAGGTTGGAGATATTCCATTGTTTCTAAAGGATGGAGAAACGGCTCTTCTTGCTGAGGAACGTAATCAAGAAGATTTCTCTTCCAAATTAATTTGGGCATTAGATCATCCTGTAGAGTCTGCTAAAATTGGTAAAGCTGGAGCCCAAGTTGCAATGAGGGAATTCAATTATCTAACCGAAACAAAGAAAATCATTAAAGCCATTCAATAATATGAAAATACTGGTTGCGGGAGACTTTTGTCAAAGATTTCGTACAATTAAAAAAATTGAAAACAAAGAGTTTTGTGGCATGTTTGATGCTATAAAACCTATTGTAAATGAATGTGATGTAAAGATAGTAAACTTTGAATTTCCAATCGTTGTTGAGAAAAGTAAACCAATAAAAAAGATAGGGCCTACATTAAAAGGAACTATAAATGCAGTAGACGCAATCAAATATGCAGGATTTAATGTTTGTACACTCGCAAACAATCATATTCTTGATCAAGGAGACTCATGTTGTATAGAAACAAAGAATCTACTTGAACAAAATGGTGTGTCTACTGTTGGCGTGGGATCTAATCTCAATGATGCAGGAAACATATTATATATGGAATCTGAAGGAAAAAAATTGGCAATTATAAACTGTTGTGAGAATGAGTTTAGTATTGCCACGGACCTCACACCAGGTGCAAATCCTCTTCATCCTATTCATCAATTTTATAAAATTAAAGAAGCTAGAAAGTATGCAGATTTCGTATTAGTTATAGTTCATGGAGGTATTGAACATTATCAGTTACCAACCCCGAGAATGGTAGAAAACTATCGTTTCTTTATTGATGCAGGAGCTGATGCTATTGTTAATCATCATCAGCATTGCTATAGTGGTTATGAGATATATAATGGCAAACCTATTATATATGGTCTGGGTAACTTACTTTTCGATAACCCAAATTACAGACATAGCATCTGGAATGAAGGATATATGGTTCAAATAGATTTTGGCGAGGAAATATCATTTGATTTACATCCCTATACACAATGTAATGAGGAACCAAATATCTGTCTAATGAATGAGGAAGAAAAGGATTATTTTAAGAATAAAATATCCGAGTTGAATAAAATTATCGCTTCGCCTAAAGAACTAAATAAAGCGTTGGATTTATATTCTATTAGAAATAGAAAGTTTATTTTATCTTCATTCACCCCATGGACAAATCGTTTACTTTTAGCTGCATTTTTAAGAGGTCTACTTCCAGCATTTCTTTCGACGAAGCGTATACTAAATATTAAAAATCGTATATCGTGTGAGTCGCATTATGATTTAACGATGCATGAATTAAAACGGCAAAATAACTATAACGGAAATATATGAGCAAACAAAATAAATTAGTGAAAGCAATTAAAGATCCATTCTGGATGTTTGCTGCAATTTTTCGAAGATTGTCACCTTTCATTAAGAATGATGCCTTATATTTAAAGGTTTTGTTCTTTTTTGAAATGAGAGGTAAAATACTGCACCTGAAAAATCCAAAATCATTCAACGAGAAACTGCAATGGTTAAAAATATACGATTATAAGCCTGAATATACAAAATTGGTAGATAAATTGGCTGTCAAGAATTATGTGGAATCACGTGTAGGCGATGAATATATTATTCCCACTTTAGCTGTTTGGGATAGTGTGGAAGATATTGACTGGGATTCATTGCCAAATCAGTTTGTTTTAAAGACTACACATGGTGGTGGAGGCTGTGGTGTTATTGTCTGTTCAGATAAAACAAAGTTTGACAAAATAAAGGCTAAAAATAAACTAAAAAAATCCATGCGTACAAACGCAGGGCAGACGTATCGTGAGAAGCCTTATCTAAATGTGCCTCGCAAAATAATAGCAGAAAAATATATTGCGGATCAAGTAATTAGCAATAGTGAAAATAGTGCTGATTTGAGAGACTACAAGTTTTTTTGTTTTAATGGAAAAGTGAAATTCTTCAAAATAGACTTTGGCCGTTTTGTAGAACATCATGCTAATTACTATTCACCAAAGGGTGATTTGTTGCCATTTGGTGAAGTTGCTTGTCAACCTGATATAAGTCATGTGGAAAATATGCCAAACAATCTTTCGGAAATGATTCGCCTGGCTGAAACGTTATCTGCTAATTATAAGTTTTTGCGAGTTGATTTGTATAATGTAAACGGTAAAATATTCTTTGGAGAACTTACATTCTATCCGGCCGCTGGTATGGGCACTTTTATTCCTGAAGAATGGGATGAGAAGTTAGGAAACTTGTTAGCATTGTCTTGATATGATGAATTATTTAAAAAATTAGAATAATTATGACAATAAAACATTTCTTTGAAGTATATCCTCCCAAACGGATGTGGAGGAAACTATGGATTGGACTGTCAAGTTTGCCTATGTTGCCTCAGCATAGATCTATATTGTTAAAATGGGGGGGGGTAAATATCAAAGGCTATTCTATGGTATATGGTGGTGTTGGGATTGATACTGTCTATCCCGATAAAATCTTTATAGGCAAAGGAGTGCGTATAACAGCCGGAACAAAAATCTTAACACATTACCTTGACCCCACTCAGCCGGGAGTTCATTTCCGCAAAGGTGAGGTGCATATTGAAAACGATGTTTTTATAGGTGTGAATGTTTGCATTTGTAGTCCTGTCACTATTGGCGAAGGTGCTATTGTTGGGGCTGGAAGTGTGGTAACCAAGGACATTCCTCCATATCAGGTTTGGGCAGGTAATCCTGCTCGATATATAAAGGATAGAGCGAGATGAAGATAGCTATTCTTATACCAACAATTAAGCCAGGAGGTGCGGAGAAGCAGGCTGCTCTTCTGGCTGCTACTCTCAGTGAAGAGCATGAGGTGCATTTTATATCATTGTGGGGGAAAAAGAATCTCTCAATAACAGTAAAGAAGTTTCTGGAGGATGCTCATGTACATATTCATTATCTTTCCGGAAAACGGATTGGTAAATGGCTGGAGTATTATCATCTATTGAGACAACAGCATATAGAAGTAGCTTTTAATTACTTGACAGCAAGTGATGTGACAGGTGCTATTGTCGAGAAATTAGCGGGAGTGAAAACTGTTTTTAATGGAATCCGAAATTCGAGATTGGCGCCGATAAAAACGATTATGGAGTGGTTTGCACATAATTTCTTTGCAGATTATACTATCTACAATTGTCAGTCTGGAGCAGAGTACTTTGAAAGGCGTGGGTTCTGCAAAAAAAAGACTATTGTAATTCACAATTGCTTCCCTAACATAAGTGATAGTGATGTAGTAGCACACGAAGACAAGATAATTAAGAATATTATAACTGTCGGACGCTTTGAACCTCAAAAAGATTATCTAACAGCCATTAAAACAATTGCGGAACTGAGAAAAACAAGACAAGACTTTGTATTCACTATTATAGGTCATGGCCATCTGGAATATCAGATTAGAACGTGGGTAAGTGAATATGGGCTAACTAGCTATACAAATATTCTTATAGCACCAGACAACGTGCAGGAAATACTGAAATTTGCAGACATATATCTCTCGACGAGCTTGTTTGAAGGTACAAGCAATAGCATTATGGAGGCTATGAACTGGAGTATCCCAGTAGTGGCAACAAATGTGGGGGATAATTATGTGTTGGTTGAGGATAACAAGAGCGGTTATCTTACACCTATTGGAGATGTTGACCGGCTGGCAAATTGTCTATCAACGCTTCTTTCATCATATGAAACTCGTGTGCTAATGGGACAGAATGGACATAAGAATCTATACAACTTTTCACCAGAAAAGTTTAAGAAGAATTACTTAGAAATACTAAAAACAAAAATATGAAGATAGCTTTTATTGGGGGTCGTACATTTCATCATCCCGATGGTATCGCTACTTTTATGTATAATTTGGCTACTGAACTTGTAGTCATGGGGCATGAAATCATTGTCTATCAAGAGAGCGACCATAATGGGGAAGAAATGGTGAATGGCTTCAAGGTGGTTCATCAGAGATCAACAAAAAGCGCGGTCTACAATAAAATGGGACTCGGAGTGAAATCGACATTTGATGCGATATTTAAACAAAAAGGGGTGGAACTGATTCACTACAATTGTGGCGGTCCAGCTTTTTTCTCTTCCATATGGGCTCGAATCTTCGGTAAGAAGGTTGTTTTACAACTGCATGGATTGGAATTTATGCGTACAAAATACTCTCCTTTCTGGCGCAGGGTTGCTAAGGTATATTTTGATTTATACTGTCGTATGCACAAGAATATTACAGTTTGCTCTACAGAACAACAGAAATATCTGATTGATACTTTTGGAAAGGAGAGCACGGTTATCACCGGGGCTGTAAATCTGCCAGGAGAAGCGAAGAAGAGCAATGTGCTTGACCGTTTCGGTATTGTGCCCAACAACTATGTGGTATTCATGGGAAGACTTGTAAAAGATAAAAATCCGGATTGTCTTGTCAAAGGTTTTATTGATAGCGACTATAAGAACAAGCAGCTGGTGATTTGTGGGTGCGCCGCTCCAGGTTCTACATTCGAAGATGAACTCCATCAGATGGCGGCGAGATGTAGGAATGTCATCTTTACAGGAGCAATCTTCGGTGCCGATAAGGATGCTGTGTTGCGTAACGCTTGGGCATATTGTCTTCCTTCTACTATTGAAGGGCTCCCTATATCTCTATTGGAGGCTATGAGTTACGGAAAAGTATGTATAGCATCCGATATTCCAGCCAATAGAGAAGCTCTTGGCGAGAGTGGTATTTGGGTAGATAAAGAGAGTCCTGAGGATATTACTAAAGCTTTAAATAATCTCTATACTCATTACGATGAACTAAAATGGCAGGGAGATGCTAATCTTGAGCGTGTGAAGAGAGACTTCTCATGGAAGTGTAAGGCTAAACAATATGAGATTTTTATAAATAAGGTAATGGGTAAGTAAATCAGACAGGTTATTTATTTGATATGAGTAAGATTTTATTGCTTGATGGAGAAGGCGTACAAGTGGTGTGTATGGCCCGCGAGTTGAATAAACTAGGACATGAGTTGACAGCCCTTTGTGCACAAAAGGTTAGCAGCGGTTATGCTACCAAATACCTTCAACATAAGTACAAATCCCCAAACTTGCACCTTGAGCCAGAGGCGTTCAAGGCTTATTTCTATGAGCATCTTAAGTCACACCAATATGAATTGATTATTCCAATGGGAGATGAGTCTGCTTATTTCTTAAGTCTTGAAAAGGAAAAGGTTGAGCAGCAGTATAAGATTATTTGTGCGGTGGAGACATATTCTACCTTTGAGTTGGCTAATGATAAGCAGAAACTTATGGAGGTATGTGAAAAGTTCGACATCGTGCATCCACATACCAGGGCTTTACCTTCAATAAAGTTGGGGACAGAAAGTTCAGAGTTTAAGAATAATTTAAAATCTGTAGCAGAGTATGTAGGATTTCCAGCTATGATTAAGCCTAACTTGTCGGCAGGAGCTAAGGGGATTATTAAAGTTGGAAACTTGGAGGAACTGGAAGACAATTATCCAGTTATTGCTAAGAGCTTTGGTGCTTGTGCGCTACAGCAGTATGTGGAACAGCCTGATTATTATTATAATGTAATGTTGTTTCGTAGGTATGATGGAAAGACAGTTGCCTCAACTGTGATTAAAATCCGCAGGTTCTTTCCACTTAAAGGTGGTACAAGTTGCTATAGTGAGACGGTGGAACATCCATTTCTCGTAGGACAGTGTGAACGTTGTTTGGAAAAATTAAATTGGCATGGCTTTGCTGACTTTGACATATTGGAAGATAAACGGACTCATGAACTTAAAATTATTGAGATTAACCCTCGCGTCCCATCAAGTCTCCAGGCTAGTTTTGCTGCAGGTGTAAATTTTGCGAAAATATTTGTAGAGGAATATCTTGGCAATGGCGCAGAACTGTTTGATATGACTAAATATAAATCTGGTCAGCAGGTTCGATGGTTTGGATTGGATGTGATGTGGTTTTTGTTTTCACCCGAGAGATTCAAGTTTAAACCGTCATGGTTTAAGTTCTTTGGGAAAGATGTAAGTTATCATGATGGCGCATGGAATGATCCATTGCCTATGATAGCCGGATGTCTTCAGGGAATTATGAAGTATTTGGATCCAAATTTTAGAAAAGCTAAACTGAAAGGATAAAACATAGGAATATTATGGATAGTACAAGACTGGTGAATCCGATAGGGGGGGGGGTAAAAGATTAGATTACAATGACTTAGCCAAGGCTTTTGGAATGTTGGCAATCATTTGGGGCCATATCCGTCTTACAGGATGGAGTAATGCGTTCGTATATGCATGGCATATTCCTTTATTTTTCTTCTTGAGTGGTATGGTTTTCAATAAATGTAAGTATGCTGATTTCAGGACTTTTTTTATGAAGAAAGTGAAATCGCTGCTCGTGCCTTATGTGATATTTTCGTTCTTGACATGGTTTGTGTGGGCCGCATTCTCCTTAGTGACACATGCCCAAGTGGATAGTTACTGGATGCCGTTGGCGCAGACTTTCATCGCTCAAGGTAGTGGTGGCTTCTTGGTTCACAATGTGCCGTTGTGGTTTGTAACTTGCCTGTTTGTGATGGAGGTCATCTATTATTTCTTGTCTGATTTCAAGAAAGTATGGATTTTGCTTGTCAGCATTGCCATGGCATCGGTAAGTTATTACATGATTACGTATGTCGATGTCGTAGATATTACTTTGCTGCCATGGAATTTGGAGGTCGCTTGTCTTGGCTTGCCTTTTTTCGCGATAGGACATCTGACAGTGCAGAAATTCGGACATCAGCAGATGCAGAACTGGGTGGATGGTCATCGTGTCGTTGCACTTATTTCATGCATGTTGCTAGGTGCCCTTGTGTTTATTGGAAGTAGTTGCAATGGCAGCATATCGTTTGGGCATGCAGATATACATAATCCCTTGATTACCTATCCATGTGCATTGGCGGGAATAGCGATGATGCTTTTGTTCTGTATGTTGCTTGCCGGTACTGAGTCTTGTCGGAATGATGCAAAGTGGATGCATTGGATTAAATGGTTCGGTCGCAACAGTTTCACCGCTATGGCTATCCACAATCCGATCAAGGGCTTTGTCTGTGTGATCGTTGGTGTGCTTTTAGGATGTGGAAGTGCTGCAGTTTCTAATAATGGTAGTTATTCGGTGGTGGCATTTGTATTGACATTGACAATTACTATTGTTGGTATTTCTCTGGTTAATTGGGTAAAGACAGTATATAATAAGTTGGTGATGAAATAGATGATAGCTGGAAGCGGAGCATAAGTGCCAGTCCATATTCCAACTATTGCATATTTGAATTTTTAAAAATGAAAAGAGTACTGATAACAGGTGCCAATAGTTTTGTGGGTACTTCCGTGGAACGTTGGCTGATGCGCGAGCCTGATAAATATCAGGTGGATACGGTGGATACTGTGGATGGAGTTTGGAAACAAGCCGATTTCTCGAAGTATGATGCTGTATTTCATGTTGCAGGTATTGCTCATGTGGATCCGAAGCCGGAAATGGCTCCTCTTTATTATAAGGTAAACAGGGATTTGGCTATAGAGGTGGCTAAGTGGGCGAAGTCTCATGGCGTGAAGCAGTTTATTTACATGAGTTCGAAAATCGTTTATCACGCGAGCAAGTCATTGAAGGGGGATGTGGTAACAAAAGATACGATGCCTAATCCTAATGATTTCTATGGTGATTCTAAATTGCAGGCAGAAAAGGGCTTGAATGAATTGTCGTGTGATACGTTTAAGATAGCTATTATTCGTCCGCCAATGATTTACGGGCCTACCGGAAAGGGTAATTTCCAGAGGCTGGCTTGGCTGGCCACTAAGACACCGGTATTTCCGGCGTGGCACAATAAGCGGTCGATGCTTGCCATTGACAATTTGTCTGAATTCGTGAAGCAGCTGATCGAGAGAGAACTGGACGGTACATTCTATCCGCAGAATAAGGAGTTGGTGGACACTGTGGAGTGTATCCGGTTTTTTGCGAAGATGTACGGAAAGAAGGTTTGGATAACCGGTTTGTTTAATCCTTTGGTATGGTTGGGTTCTTTCGTTTTGCCTCAGATTCCTAAGATGTTTTCGGATTCGTATTATGTCCCGGAGATGTCAAAATATGATTTTGACTATAATGTGGTGACTTTTGATGAGAGTCTTAAGGGGATAGAACCGAAGAAGACAATGAGATAATGGTTTTGTTTTATGGCGTATAGATTTTTCAAGCGCTTTTTCGACGTTGTTTGCGCCATTTTGGGCATCGTCGGTACGTCGCCAATCTGGATTGTTTCTATTATTCTGACGGAAGTCAGCGATCCCGGGCCATTGTTCTATTTCGCCAATCGTGTCGGGAAGGATAACAGGCGGTTCAAGATGTGGAAGTTCCGTTCCATGCGTGTGGCTCGTGGCGCAAGCGAGGCTTCGCTTCGTCCGGAGCAGGATCGGATCTTTTGGTGGGGAAGGATCATGCGGAGGCTCAAGATTGATGAGCTGCCGCAATTGTTGAATATTCTTAATGGGACGATGTCGATTGTCGGCCCTCGTCCGGCGGCGGTGGATCAGGTTGAGGTCACCCGTGGTGGAGAGAATGCGGTCGCCTCAACAGTGCCTTGTGGACTGACAAGCCAGTCAAGCCTTTGGGACTACATCTATGGTGATCAGTTCCCGGATGAGAAGGAGTACAATGAAAAGGTTCTGCCTGTCCGACTGAAACTTGACGTTTATTACGTGAGGCATGCCTCTTTCTTCGGAGACATGAAACTAATCCTTTGGACAGTCATCGCGATAGCCTACACCGCCTGTGGAATGTATCCTCAATGGATGCATGATAAGTTGGTGGGATATTCGAAGACTGTTTAATTGTTATCTTGTTGGACGTAAGTAAGTGAACGATTTCATCGCTTCCATAATGCTCATGGGTGCCATGGCATCTTCCGAGGGTTATTTGCCGTACTGGATGACGACCAACCAGTATGGGCTGATGCCGGAGAGGAATGGCGGGTTGGCGCTGCTGCAGGCAAGCACACAATTTGATCAGTCCAAGACTATTCAATACAGGTTTGGCGCTTCTTTGGCGGCGAATAGTTATAAAAACCCGCTTGGTCTTTCATCAAAATCTGTGAGTATGATGGTGGATGAACTCTATGGGTCTATCAAGTGGAAGCCGTTTACATTGGATGTCGGAATCAAGCATAGGGACAATGATTTCATGGGCGCATCATATTCACTTGGATCATTGTCTGTAACAGGAGGGCATCTTGTGGAAACGGGCAACGCCCGTTCTATGCCTGGGTATCTTGTCAGCATGGATCCTGTGGCGGTGCCGTTGACTCGTAAGCAATTGTGGATTTATGGTGCATACGGGGATTTTACGACTACAGACAATCGCTACGTTAAGGATGCGCTGGTGCATCGGACAAGGATAGGATTGCGTTTTTCACTGACAAAGAGGTTGTCATTGGATGCGGTGTTGGATCATTATGCCATGTGGGCAGGGGAACATCCTACGGAAGTGAATTACCCAGTTTCGCTAAAGAATTATATAAAGGTCGTGACAGGTAGCAGCGCAGGTAGTGAAGGGACGAAGAGCGACCGGTTGAACGTCATTGGTGACCAAGGAGGAAGCGAGATCATCCGAGTGTCTTACCAAGGTGAGAAATGGGTCTTTGTCGCCCAACATGACATTCCCTACAACGATGGATCTGGGATGGGATTCTATAACTTCCCCGATGGTGTGAACACGCTATCCTTTAGTTCCCATGATAAGAACAGATGGATTAGCGATGTTGTGTACGAGCATCAGTATACCATGTATCAATCTGGGCCGATTAATGGCGAGTCTTTCGATAAGGACGGGCATTCAATCACTCCTCCCGGAGTGTCCACAGTAGGTGTTGATAATTATTTCCATAACTCATATTACAAATCTTGTTGGACTCATCACGGAAGGACGATTGGTGATCCTTTGTTCTTGCCCAAAGGTGTGCATGTTGGCGAATGGTCGTCTGCCTTGGTTAATCTTGGCATAGAAAACAATCGAGTAAAATCGCACCATCTTGGTATAGGCGGGAAATTGTTCCGCAAGTACCCTTACAAACTGATGCTGACCTATAGTGAAAACTATGGAACATACGTTACTCCTTACACGGGTGAATCTCAATACCAGAAGCCTTGGGGAACGGTCAAAGAGACTGGCTTAAGGCAGTTTTCGGGTGCGTTTATGGGGCAAGTAGATTCCATTTTCAAAGTTAAAGGTCTTACTGTTTTGTATGGTTTATATGCCGACAAAGGACAATTGTATCAGGACTCTGTCGGTGTTACATTCGGCGTGAGATATTCAATAGGAAAATCTAATTAAAAATATTCACAATGAAATATTTACTTGTAGTCGCCCATCCTGATGATGAGGTGCTTGGGGCTGGTGCGTCCATGTTCAGATGGAGTCGTGAGGGGCATCAGATTGATGTCGCCATCATGTGTACGGAGGCGAAGGCGCGCGCTTTCCGCCCGGAGGATAAGGAGTTGGATGAAGATTTGAACGCTTCGTCGGACTTCCTTGGAATACACCGAAAGTTCGAGGCCACATTCCCGAATATCGAGATGAACACGGTTCCTCATCTGAAACTTGTGCAGTTCATCGAAAGCGCTATCCGTGAGAGCGAGCCGGACATCATCATCACCCATCATCCGGCGGACACGAACAATGACCATCTTCAGACCTCAATGGCGTGCCAAGAGGCGGTGCGTCTGTTCCAGCGCCGTCCGGAGGTGAAGCGCGTACGGGAACTCTGGTACATGGAGGTGCCGTCATGTACGGAGTGGAAGATCAACAGTGCGATGGTGTCGTTCAATCCGAATTGTTATGTGGAGGTCGGCAAGGAGGGTGTGGATGCGAAGGTGAAGGCGCTTTCGATGTACAGAGGCGTGATGAGGCCTTATCCGCATCCGAGGTCGGCGGAGTTTATCGAGGGCCTTGCGGCGTATCGTGGCGGACAGTGGGGATTGATGTATGCTGAGGCTTTTGAGGTGGTGGTGAGAGCGTATTAGTGGAGGGGAGGCGAACGCATTGACATTGACTTCTGTATGGCCTTGGGTTGATTTGTTGTGACAGGGATTTGGGACAAAATCGAGACACGTGCTTTATCAGAGGCTTACTGTTTTGTGAACAATCAGATATTATTTCAATACGAGAAGTATTGTTAGTAATGCTATACAGACTTGCATCAAGTTTGTACCAAGTCGATAGCTTGGCAGCACATTCTGATAATCAACATGTTACAGAAACACTCGGCACATTTAAATCCAATTTTGATGTCGTTTGTACCAAGTCTTTAGAAGCATGGCGCGACATTCAGACGCTTGATGTTGTTGCGAAAGCAATAAGAGTTATGAATAATGAGACATCATTGAAGTCTCTAATGGATTTAGGGGATTATGATGGAAATTGACAAGAAGTTTATCACGAAGTTGCTCTCCGAGGCTGCGGAAAATCCACGGCTTCGTCAGAACTATGACCTGCGCACGTCATCCGACGACAACAGCCAGCGTATGCTCAATGCTCTTCTTCCCGGCACAGTGGTTCCTATCCATCGGCACCCGAACAGCACAGAGAATGTCCTGCTGCTTCATGGAAAATTGGTCGAGGTGCTTTACGAGGAAGAGAGACCTGGAGATGGCATTGAACAGAAGCCGTACAAAGCAATTGGGCGTCGCCTCCATGAAACGGTACGCATTGTCATGGACCCGTCCTCCGGCAGTTACGGCTGCGTTGTCCCCGCCGGCACCTGGCACACGGTCGAAGTCCTGGAGCCGTCCGTCATCTATGAAGCCAAGGACGGGAAGTACGGCGAAGACGGGAGCGAGACGGTGTGAGTTTTTTGGGGTGGACGCGGAAATTGTTCCGGCGTATACTTATACTGCGTCGGCATCTGTCGTCGCTCATGTCGGTGCTACCATTGTCTTGGTGGATTCTCAGAAGGAGAATGTCGAGATGGATTACGATAAACTGGCTGATGCTATCACGGAACGCACCAAAGTCATTGTACCTGTGGATATTGCGGGTATCTGCGCTGATGTGGATAAGGTTCGTGAGATAGTGAACCGTCCTGAAATTCTGGCAAAATTCCATCCTGCAAATGATATTCAGAAGCTTCTGGGCCGTATCGCCATTTCCAATGACTGCGCTCATTCATTTGGTGCTTCGCGTCATGGCAAGATGGCTGGCGAGATTGCTGATTTTTCTTCGTTCTCTTTCCATGCGGTGAAGAATTTCACAACGGCTGAAGGTGGAGCATTGACTTGGAATCTTCCATTCGGAAATGAGAAGGTGGAGCGCCAGCAGGTGTATTGCGGAAGTCCTGTACCTTTCATTGAGGGTGAGACCTGGAACGAGTTTATCTACCGTCTTTCCCAGTTGTTCTCGCTTCATGGCCAGAACAAGGATGCGCTCGCAAAAACGAAGCTAGGTGCATGGGAGTACGATATCATTGGCCCATGGTACAAATGCAACATGACCGACATCATGGCAGCTCTCGGTCTCGTCCAGTTCGAGCGTTACCCGTCAATGCTGGAGAAGCGTCACGAGATGGTTTCATTGTACAATGCCGGCATCGATTCTCTGAACGCTGGCCTTGATGCAGCCCATCAGGTCAAGTATCTGAATCACAGGGCTCCAGATCATTGTTCTTCACACCATCTTTACCTGATCCGTCTTCAGGGCCGCACCCGCGAAGAGGCCAACAAAGTTATCGAGCAGATGGCCGAGCGCGGCATCGCAACCAATGTCCACTACAAGCCTCTCCCGATGATGACCGCCTACAAGGCTCACGGCTTCGACATCGCCGATTTCCCGAACGCCTATCACCTGTTCGAAAATGAAATCACGCTCCCTCTGAACACCAAAATGTCAATGGAGGACGCCGAGTACGTGATAGCGAATTTCGTGGAGATTGTTCGTGGACTGTAGGGGAGAGAGATGAATTAGTCGCTCGAATTTTGGAGTAATCTGTGGGATTATACAGGATTCGGGCGACTTATGGTATTTGGGGACTGTCGTGAAATGTCCAAAAGTTTTTTGGTTTTTCTAACGAATTGATTGATAAAGTGATAGAAATTTCGTAACTTTGAAAAAAGGAAAAGAATTCCCCCAACCACCGACTAAAGTGAAAAATTGGGGGAATCGCAAAATTAATCTGCACGTCAAAAGTGCGAAATTTTCCTGAAATAGCGCCGAACATTGCGTTTCCGGAGTTCAATTTTTTATGAGCTCTACTATTCAACTTTCGAAAAGGGCGAATTGGGCAGGATACGAAATTGCTCCCTCTCCGCGAGATGGCAGAGAACTTCGGTCTGGTAAGGAAAAGCATGAGGCCGAAGCAGGGACGCAGGTCGTTCTTCACTCCTGAAGGGAAAGTGGCCCTGATGTCCCTGAAGATGTACACGGGACTGAGCTGTCCTAAACTGCTGGAACAGCTGAACGGCAACATCCACTACCAGATATTCTGCGACGTGATAATAGATCCGACACGCCCATTGACGAACTACAAGCTGTTGGACGACATAATGATGGAGCTTGCCAGAGTGAGGGCGACTGCGATGGAAGGCTCGTTCGGGACACAGAAAGAGCACTACGATCTCCGGAGGGTCAAGGCCAGGACGAAGCGGACGGAAAACCTTTACATCTTCTTCGGCATCCACACGGCAAATGTGGTGCAGCTGACGGACAGGATAGAACAAAGAGCTCGTTTGGCGGCTGCCTGACACTGAAACTTGCAGTCAATGCGGAGCTCATGTGGGGGAACTGTATCCTCGCCATGAAAAACAGACAAAAAATCCAGCCGAAACGACCGGAAACAGATATGAAATTGAAATTTTGATGAGTCGGACGCAGAAATTGAAGGGATTGACGGCTGCTTCGCTCAGATTGAAAACATTAAGCGACAATCCCTAAATATCACCGTCGTCACCAAGGAATCAACCGTACAGTACCAAGCAAACTCTACATTCGCCAGGTTGTTTGGTCTTAACTAAGAACAACACTGTACCTGTTTAAATAACGGCAGTATTGCAGACCGCCCGGCAAATTCTAAGGTCGAAAAATAGACTTATTAGTGCAAAAAATTGAAAAACTCAGATATGCATTGGTTGAGGGTGTTGATATAACGCCTCTGATTTGTGATGATATTTGAATATAACAAAGAGTATTTATTGGCTTTCATCTCAGCAATTTTCGGTCTTTCTGTACCGATAATGCTACAGGTGATTGAACGTGTGGATTCGCGTTACGAGTCCACGCGATTGGCAGAACGATTGAAATCAGAATGGATAATAAAAACTTGTATTATCCTTCTCATTGTAGCCCTTGCGACCTGTACCTATGCTGTGTTCTGCTATTTTCCTAGTCCTTGGGATTGCTGGATTATGAATAATTCAGCAGATATGATAGCTTTTCTTTCATGTGCTGCTCTCATTATAGGATTCTTGTTTGCTTGTCGTGTAATCTTGATATACTATAATCCTGAAAAACTGCAAGACAATACTTCGGTAAAAATTTACCGTACTAAAAAGTTAAACAATGGAAGCCGGGT
>OIWU01000918.1_pt1 | contig 32632 bp, 27 predicted proteins | sample 1587711 | NCBI WGS metagenome assembly OIWU01 (sample SAMEA3888909, study PRJEB22519) | human gut metagenome | biome: human gut; feature: human-associated habitat; material: faeces | place: Denmark | collected 2010 | reverse complement strand
ATAAACAACCACACTGCAGTGCTTCCCCTCACCCTGGCCCTCTCCCGGAGGGAGAAGGAACCGTCCGGCTGGCGTTTAGGCCCGCGCATGCGCAGCGCCGCCAGGCAAGATATCAGGCACGGTACCCGTGATTTTGCCGGGTGGCGGCTGACGCCTTACCCGGCCTACAGGATCCACACACAGGCTCACACCCCGTAGGCCCGTGCAAGCGCAGCGCCGCCGGGCAACAGTATACGGCCCCCTCCCCTACTTCGCCAGGCTGGCAAAGCGGGCGAATACCGCATCAAAAATCGCCAGCCCCTGCGCCACCTGCTCAGCAGTAATGGTGCACGGCGGCACCACGTGAATGCGGTTTTCCACCACAAAGGCCAGCAGTCCGGCCTCGGTTAAGGCCCCTTTGATCGCGGCCATGTCGGCGGCGGTCAACGGCGTTTTTTGTTTACGGCTGCTTACCAGCTCCAGCGCCTGGAACAGGCCGCGACCGCGCACCTCGCCGATAATGGCGTGCTTCTCCGCCAGCGCCTCGAGGCCGGGTCGCAGCACCTCATTGCCGATATAGGCCGCGTTCTCAACCACCTTCTCCTCTTTCATCGCGTCGATGGTGGCGACAATCGCCGCCATCGCCAGCGGATGGCCGGAGTAGGTCAGCCCCCCGGCAAAGAAGTGGTCGTCAAAGTAGCGGGCAATCGGCTCACTAATCAGCACCCCGCCCGCCGGCACGTAGCCGGCGTTAACCCCCTTGGCAAAGGTCACCAGATCCGGCACCACGCCATCCTGTTCGAAGGCGAACCAGCTGCCGGTGCGGCCAAAGCCGGCCATCACCTCATCGAGGATCAGCACGATGCCAAACTCGTCGGCCAGAGCGCGCACGCCCTGCATATAGCCTGCCGGCGGCACGAGGATCCCGGCGGTGCCGGGGATGGACTCCAGCAGGATCGCCGCGATGGCCGTCGGCCCCTCGCATTCAATGATCCGCCGCAGATGCGCCAGCGCGCGCTGGCACTCCTCTTCCTCAGTCGCGGCGTTGAACTCGCTGCGGTAAAGGTAGGGGTTGAAGAAGTGCACATGGCCGCGGGAGAACTCATTCGGCACCCGGCGCCAGTCGCCGGTGGCGGCGATCGCGCTGCCGGTGTTGCCATGGTAGGAACGATAGGCCGAGAGCACCTTGTCGCGCCCGGTATAGAGCCGCGCCATGCGAATCGCGTTCTCATTGGCATCCGCCCCGGCGTTAGTGAAGAACACCTTGCTGAAGCCCGCCGGCGCCAGGTCGACGATGCGCTTCGCCGCTTCGCCGCGGGCAAGGTTGGCGGTGGCGGGCGCGATGGTGACCAGGGTCTCCAGCTGCGCCTTCATGGCCGCCAGCACCCGGGGATGTTGATAGCCTATGTTGACGTTCACCAGCTGGCTGCTGAAATCGAGCCAGGTATTCCCCTCGTAATCCCATAGCTCGCAGCCTTGCGCCCCGGCGATGACCAGCGGGTTGAGATTGCCCTGCATCGACCATGAATGAAACACATAGGCGCGATCCAATTGCCGAACTTCGTCATTGCTTACCGCGACCTCGTTGTGAATTGCCAGCTTCATACCCTGCCCTCTCTCATGTCGTAGTGGTTGGCTTCATCATTGGCCGCGGCCGCGCAAATCGGATAGAGCCAGTGCGCGCAAAACGATGTGACACGGTGTCACATCCCCGCCCGTCGTCTGGCCCTGTGCCTTGCCGTCCGGCGTTTTTATAGTGAAGGGACAACCGCACAGGAGAATGAGATGGCAACGAGCAACGTAGTGTTTATCACCGGGGCGACCTCGGGTTTTGGCGAAGCGGCAGCGCAGGTGTTTGCCGACGCGGGCTGGTCGCTGGTGTTGAGCGGGCGCCGCTATCCGCGACTGAAGGCCTTACAGGACAGCCTCGCCGCTAAGGTGCCGGTGCATATTATTGAGCTTGACGTTCGTGACAGCGAGGCAGTGGCTGCCGCCGTGGCGTCGCTGCCCGCCGATTTCGCCGATGTCACCACCCTGATCAACAACGCCGGGCTGGCGCTGTCGCCGCTGCCGGCGCAGGAGGTGGCGCTGGAGGACTGGAAAACGATGATCGACACCAATGTCACCGGTCTGGTGACGGTCACCCACGCCCTGCTGCCGACGCTGATTCGCCATGGCGCCGGAGCGAGCATTATCAATATCGGCTCGATCGCCGGACAGTGGCCCTATCCCGGCAGCCATGTCTATGGCGCCAGCAAGGCCTTCGTGAAACAGTTCAGCTATAACCTGCGCTGCGATCTGCTTGGCACCGGCGTGCGAGTCACCGATCTGGCGCCGGGGATTGCCGAGACCGAATTTACCCTGGTGCGCACTAAGGGCGACCAGGCGGCATCGGATAAGCTCTATCGCGGCACCACGCCGCTGAGCGCGCGCGATATCGCCGAGCAGATGTTTTATATCGCCACGCTGCCGGCACATATGAACATTAACCGGGTAGAGGTGATGCCGGTGCGTCAGGCGTGGCAGCCGTTCGCCATCGACCGGGATTAAGTAAAGTCTGACGTTTCCCCTGCCGGCGTTGCCGGCAGGGGGGACAGGCCGGTCTAGCGGCTGCTTTGCAGAAACTGCCTGACGCGTTCGGAGTCAGGTTGCGTGAAGAACTTCTCCGGCGGCGCCTTCTCAATCAGCAGCCCCTTCTCCAGAAACACCACCTCATTGGACACCTGGCGGGCAAAATCCATCTCATGGGTCACCACCACCATGGTGTAGCCCTCGGCGGCAAGGGCTTTCATCACTCCTAACACCTCGTTCACCAGCTCCGGATCCAGCGCCGAGGTCGGTTCATCGAAGAGGATAACTTCTGGCGACATCGCCAGCGAACGGGCGATCGCCACCCGCTGCTTCTGCCCGCCGGAGAGGGTGATCGGGTAGACATCGGCTTTGTGCGCCATGCCGACTTTCTCCAGCTGCTGCATGGCCATGGCCTTCGCCTCGTCCCGCTTCATGCCCTTAACGCGCAGCAGCGCCTCGCTGACGTTCTGCTGCACGGTCAGATGCGGCCACAGGTTAAAACTCTGAAACACCATCCCCACCCGCTCGCGGATTTTGGCCAGCTGGCGGTGCGACATCGCCCGGCCGCGCTGTTCATCAATCCCCAGCCGCTGACCGCCGATATGAATTTCACCGCGGTCCGGCTGTTCCAGCCAGTTCATACAGCGCAGCAGGGTGGATTTTCCCGACCCGGACGAGCCGAGAATACTCACCACGGTCCCCTTCTCCACCGTCAGGTTAATATCCCGCAGGACTTCCACATTATCGAACTGCTTGGAGACGTTTTTGACGCTTACGGCAATAGACTCAGGCATGGCTCATTCCTCGTTTGGCTCCCCAGGCGGTCAGGCGCTTAATCAGCAGTTCCAGCAGAATGCTGATCGCCCAGTAGAGCCCAATGGCGACGATAAAGGCGTTAAACGGAATAAAATAGGTCGCCTGGACGCTGTTGGCGGCGGCGGTGATCTCCTGAACGGTAATAATGCTCAGGAAAGCGGTGTCCTTCAGGCAGATAATCAGCTGATTGCCGATCAGCGGTAAGGCGGAAGAGACGATATTGGGTAAAATAATCCGCCGAAAAATGGCATAGCGAGAAAAGCCCTGAGCAATCGCCGCTTCAATATACCCGCCGGAAAATACCCGCCGCTGGCTGCGCAATATTTCAAAGAAGTAGGCGCCATGATAAATAATCAGGGCCAATAAACCGGCGGTCCACGGCTCCATGCTAATACCGAGCTGCGGCAGTCCGTAATACAGCAGATAGGCGAGGATCAAAAAAGGGATCGCGCGCATCAGGCTGACAAAGCCAATGATAACCCGGTTAAGGACTTTCTTTTGATATTCACTCAAATAGCACAGCGCAATACCGATAATAAGGGCCGCCAGGGCGGCGGTAATAAACAGTTCGAGGGTCGCGAATAACCCGGCAATAAAGCTATCGCGTACCGACCAGATAACGCCCCACTGATTCATAATACCTCCCGTTGCTAGCGCGCCAGGCGCCTGGCTTTCCGTTCCGCGATCCCCTGCAGCTTCAACAAACAGCCGATGATCGCCACATACAGCAGGCCGGCGGCGAGGATCGGCGACAGCGGCTCGTAGGTGACCGAGGAGATACGGTTGGTCACCCGGGTAAGATCCACCACGCCAATCACGGCGATCGCCGGGCTACCTTTGATCAAAAACGACATCTCATTGACCAGCGCCGGCAGGCTCTCGCTCCACATCTGCGGCAGCATGATGTAGCGGAAGTAGGTCCAGCGGCGCATTCCCACCGACTCCGCCGCCTCCCGCTGTTCGCGCGGAAAGGTACGGAAGGCGTTGCGCCAGATCTCAGCGTTAAACGCCGACGTGTTAAGCGTCAGCGCCACAATCGCGGCCACGTTCTTGTCGAGGTTAATACCCATCGTGGGCAGCGAAAGAAACAGAAACAGCACCAGCGTCACCAGCGGCGTCGCGCGGGCCAGGCTGATATAGACCACCAGCAGCTGGTCGATAACCGGCAGACGCAACATCCGCACCAGGGCGATCAGCAGCCCCGCCACCACCCCGAAGGCGATAGCGATGGCCGAAATCCAGAGGGTCGTCCATGCGCCTTCGATTAATAACTGCCAGGAAATTGCATCCATGAGGCCCTCCTTCTCAGCAACAGGCGGCGGTCGCCCGCCGCGGAACATTACAGACCGGCAAGCTTATGAAACTGTTCCGGGCTGGTGATCGCCTCGGTGGGCAGGTTGTCATAGGTTTCGCCGAACCATTTTTTCTGCAGCTCGGCGAGCTTGCCGGTCTCCTTCATGTAGTTCATAAACTTGGTCATATAGGCCAGCAGCTGCGGCGAGTTTTTCGGGATCGGCCACGCCATATAGCCCGGTCCGGAGACGGCCAGCCCTTTGGCGAAGACCTTCGGTTTGGCTTTCGCCAGGTCGTTTACCGAGATAACCACGTTAATCACGTAATCCAGCCGCTTATTCGCCAGGTCGGCGTAGGCTTCCGGATAGGAGGGGTACTCCACCACCGGTCCCAGCTTGCCGCCGGTCTTCTCCAGCATCGCCTTCAGCTCCGGCAAACGCGCCAGCAGCGCGCTGCCTGCCTGCACGCCCACTTTTTTGCCGCTGAGATCGGCAATGGTATTTAGCGAGGTATCGCCAGCGCGTTTGACGAAATAGTGCTGCGCGGAGGCCCATGGTGGGGTGAAATCAAAGACTTTCAGCCGCTCATCGGTAATAACCGCCCCGGTTAAGGCCATATCGTATTGTCCGGTGGAGACAGCCGCTAATAATCCGGTCCACGGTAATATGCTCTGGTCGACATGAAATTTGGCGTATTTACGTAACTCCTCAAGCATATCTTTGTTAAAGCCATCGGCCTGGCCATTATTCATAAAGTTAAACGGCGCATAATCATCTTCCGTCGCCACTTTCAGGGTGCCGGATTTTTCTATTTCCGGCAGATCGGCCGCGACGGCGTGATAAGAAAAAGCAACCGTTAATACAGCGCTCAGACATATTGATGCCAATGATTTTTTCATTATTTCACCCCTGATGGATTGGCCAGACGGGTTCATTCCAGAACGCGAAAAGGTTTATGCAAAATAGAGGCCGGGAGGTTCCGGTCCACGGCGGCTGAATGCGTTTTTAATGTGGGAGCGTTTTGCAATTCCGTATAGAGCCAGATGGGCCGCATCGCTGTGTCAGATGGCGGAAGGGTGGTATGGAATTTGCTGAGCTTAGCGGGTGGTCGCGATGCGTTATTGCCAGAGGAGCCCCGTATGATCCGTCACCTGTTACACGTTGATTTTGAGCCTGGCCGCGGTTTGCAGGAACAGGTGCGAGAGACGCTGGTGAATGCCATTCTCAGCGGGATCTTCGCCGCCGACACCCCGCTCCCCTCCTGCCGCCAGCTGGCCAGCCAGCTGCGCGTCTCGCGCAACACCACCGCCCTGGTGTTCGAAAGCCTGGTCAACGAGGGCTACCTGATTAGCCGCCCGCGAAGTGGTTACTACCTGCACCCCGACTATCACGATGCTTCGCCGCCCGCGGTCGAGAGTGCACCGCAGCGCGAAGCGGCTGCACCACGCTGGGGCGACCGGCTGAAGATGACCCCCAGCCAGCAGGAGTCGATCCTCAAACCGGCGGGCTGGATGCACTACCGCTACCCGTTTATCTACGGCCAGCCCGATACCCGGCAGTTCCCGCTGGCCACCTGGCGCTCGGCGGCGAACTGGCTGCACGGCGGGGTGCGCGACCCGGCGTGGGTCATCGACCATATTGACCAGGATGTGCCGATGCTCATCGAGCAGATCCGCACCCGGGTGCTGCCCAAGCGCGGCATTGTCGCCGCCCCGGACGAAATTCTCATTACCCTGGGCTCGCAAAACGCCCTCTACCTGCTGACCCGGCTGCTGCTCTCCTCCACCACCCGCATTGGCGTCGAAAACCCCTGCTTTCGCGAAGCCATCAACACCTTTCTGCTCGCCGACGCCGAGGTGGTGCCGCACCCGGTGGATGAAGAGGGGATCGTGCTTAACGAACGTCCCTGCGATTACTACTATGTCACCCCCGGCCACCAGGTGCCCACCGGGGTGGCAATGAGCAGCGCGCGCCGCCGCCAGCTGCTGGATCATGCCGCCCGCCATGACGCGGTGATCATTGAAGATGATTATGACTCGGAAAGTAACTTTACCCTCAACCCGCTGCCGGCGCTGAAGGCCAGCGACCGCAGCGGCCGGGTGGTGTATGTCAGCAGCCTGTCAAAGGCGCTATCGCCGGGGCTGCGGCTGGGATTTATGGTCGCCGACCCGGACCTGATCGACGAGGCGCGCGCCCTGCGCCGGTTGGTCTATCGCCATCCGCCGACCAACATTCAGTACCAGATGGCCCATTTCCTCGCCCAGGGACATTATGAAACCCATCTGCGGCGCTACCACTACGACTCCGCCCAGCGCTGGGAGCGCCTGCACGCCGCCCTGCAGCGCTATCTGCCGTCCTGTCGCGCGCTGGCGGGGAGCGAACACGCTAACGCCTTCTGGCTGCAGACCCCGGCGCAGATCAACACCCAGCAGCTCACCTGGCGCGCCGCCCACGCCGGCGTGCTGATTGAGCCCGGGGCGCGCCATTTTCTCAGCGCCGCGCCGCCGGATAACTACTTTCGCATGGGATTCCACGCCATTAACCCCGACGCCATCGCCCAGGGGGTGGAGGTCCTGCGCGGCCAGCTGGAGCAGATGGGTTAGCGATATTGTTCGTACTCAACGGCATCGCGCACGCTGAGCAACGCCGGGCGCAGACTGTCGAAAGGCACCGATCCGAGCGCAATGCGCAGCGCCTGTGGAATCGTGGCGGAGACGCAGAACGGCTCGGCGGTCGACACCGAAATACGCCGTTCCATCAGCGCGTTCGCCAGCCGATCGGCCCGGCTCTCTTCCCCCAGAGGCAGCCAGACGAAGTACGAATCGGGATGACTGACGACGGGAAGCCCACAAAGCACCTCGCGGGCCACCTGCTGCCGCTGTCGCGCATCCTGGCGTTTCTGTGTTTCAAAGCGGGCCACCGTGCCATCTTCAATCCAGGCGCAAATCAGCGAACTTATCAGCGTCGGCGTATTCCACGTCGTGGCCCGGATGGCGCGCTCAATCTCCGGCCGATAGCGCGGCGGAGAAATCACCACCCCCACGCGCAGCCCGGTGGCGATATTTTTCGAAAATCCGGTGACATACACCGTTCTTTCCGGCGCATAGCTGACCACCGGCGGCGGCGGGCGGCTCACCAGCCTGGCGTAAGCCGCATCTTCAATAATCAGCAGATCGTGCTGGCGCGCGAGGTCGGCCAGCGCCTGCCGCTGCCCGGCGTTGAGCACCCAGCCCAGCGGATTGTGCAGCGTCGGCATGGTATACACCGCCCGCACTCGCCGCTGCTGGCACAGCGCATGAAGCACCTGCAGGTCCGGCCCCTCGGCCCCACAGGGGATGGCCGCCAGCTCCAGATGATAGAGCGCCGCCAGCACCTTGAAGCCCGAATAGGTCAGAGCATCAACCGCCACCACATCGCCCGGACGTAACAGCCCCATAACGGTCACCGCCAGCCCGTGCTGTGCGCCGTTAACGATCAGGACATTTTCCGCGGCCGGCGCAAAGTGTCGGCAGGTCAAATGGCGGGCGATAATGTCCCGCTCGGCGAGCCGCCCGGCGTGAGGCTGATAGCGCAGATGCGAATCAATATCGCCCGCCATCGCCAGCTGCCTGAGCGCCTCGCGCAGCGCATCGCCCTGCGCCGGCAGCGAAGGGTAGTTGAAGTTAAGATCCACGACGTCAGCGGCCACCACCTGCTGATCGACCCCATGCCCCGGCGGCAGCGCGAGGTCGCGCACGAAGGTGCCGCGGCCGGTTTCGCCGCTAACCAGCCCCATCTCTTCCAGTTCACGGTAGACGCGGGTGGCGGTGGCCAGCGAGAGGCGTTCATCGGCGGCAAGGGTACGGTGAGTTGGCAGACGGCTGCCGGCGGGCAGCTGCCCGCTGCGGATCGCCTGCGCGTATCGGTCGACAACGGCTTTGTATCGAGCTTTCATCGTGAAATGTATCTATGACAATAATTTGATTGTATCAGATTGGCCACATTACCATCGCCACTGACGATGCTCAAGCGGGCGCAGCCCAATCAGATAACGCGAGGTTAACGTGGTAGATTCAATATTGGATAAATCGGCGCCCGGTCCCTGGTCCGGATGGTTTCATGGTTTACTGGGGGTGATTATTTTTAGCGGTTCCCTGCCCGCGACGCGGCTGGCGGTGCAGGATATGGATCCGTTGTTATTGACCTTTCTGCGCGCCTCCATCGCCGGGCTGCTTGCCGTCGCCCTGCTGGTCGGCTTTCGCCAGAAACGCCCGCGCCTGGTGCAGCTTGTCCCCCTGATCATCATCTCATTAGGGGTGGTGATCGGCTTTCCCCTGCTCACGGCGCTGGCCCTGCAGCGCATCACCTCGGCGCATTCGATTGTGTTTATTGGTCTGCTGCCGCTGATGACCGCTATTTTTGGCGTGCTGCGCGGCGGCGAGCGTCCGCAGCGCGCTTTCTGGATCTTTTCGCTGCTGGGCAGTCTGCTGGTGATGGGATTCGCCCTGACGCAAAGCGCGGCGACGTCGCTCAGCGGCGATCTGCTGATGCTGGCGGCGGTTATCGCCTGCGGCCTCGGCTATGCGGAAGGGGCGAAGCTGACGCGGGAGCTCGGCGGCTGGCAGGTGATCTGCTGGGCGCTGGTGATTGCCCTGCCGTTGATGCTCCCCGCCTCGCTGATGGTTCAGCCTGCGTCCTGGCATGCCATATCGGCCTTATCCTGGGCCGCGCTCGGCTATGTGTCGCTCTTCAGTATGCTGATCGGTTTTATCTTCTGGTACAAAGGGCTGGCCGCGGGCGGGATCGCCGCCGTCGGCCAGCTCCAGCTATTGCAGCCGTTCTTCGGGCTTGGCCTGTCGGCGGCGCTGTTGCACGAAACCGTCAGCCCCTTGATGCTGGCGGTTACCCTCGGCGTGGTGCTGTGCGTGGTGGGCTCGCGCAAATGTGGCCGCCGGCGGGTTAGCGCAGAGAGCAGGAGCAGTGATTGACCGCCCCTACATCCGCCGTCCCGGGTTTCGGCGGCGTAACCGCTGACCCGGGCTACCACATGACAAACGGCTGGAAACAGGTCGCCCCGCCGGGGATGGCGACCGCCTACAGCGGCCGCGCGTACTGGAGCATCACCTGCAGCAGCACGTTGGCGCCGGCGGCGACGTGCTCCGGCGAGGCATACTCCATTTCGTTATGGCTGATCCCATCCTTGCAGGGGATAAAAATCATCCCGGTCGGCGCCAGGTAGCTCATATACACTGCGTCATGCCCGGCGCCGGAGACGATCGGCCGCGCCGGGTAGCCCAGCCGCTGCGCGGCATCGGCAATGGCCTGCTGGCATTCGCCATCGAAGGGCGCCGCCGGATAGTGGCTCACCTGCTTCAGGGCCACCTGCAGACCGCTTTCCCGCTCAACCTCCGCGATAAACGCCCGCAGCTGGCGATCCATTTCATCCACCAGCGCATCGCTGAGATTGCGCATATCAATGGAGAAGGTGACCTCTCCGGGCACCACGTTGCGGCTGTTGGGCCACACCTGCACGCTGCCGACGGTGCCGCGTCCCTCTTCGCTGCGTCCGGCAATCGCTACCACCTCCTGCATAATGCGGGTCGCCACCTGCAGGGCATCCTGACGCAGGCGCATCGGCGTGGGCCCGGCATGCGACGCCTGACCGGTCACCACGCAGTCGTACCAGCGGATCCCCAGCACGCCCTGCACGATACCGATGGTTTTCGCTTCATCTTCGAGAATCGGCCCCTGCTCAATGTGCGCCTCAAAATAGGCGCCGACGGGATGCTCTCCCGGGGTCTGCTCGCCGATATAGCCGATCTGCGCCAGCGCCTCGCCGACGCTGACGCCCTCTTTATCCGTGACGGCCCAGGTCTCCTCCAGCGGGAAGACCCCGGCAAAGACCCCGGAGCCCATCATCACCGGCACAAAGCGCGACCCCTCTTCGTTGGTCCAGAACACCACCTCAATCGGCGCCTCGGTGGCAATCTGCAGATCGTTGAGCGTGCGCACCACCTCCAGCGCCGCCAGCACGCCGTAGTTGCCGTCAAATTTGCCGCCGGTGGGCTGGGTGTCGATATGGCTGCCAGAGACGATGGGCGGCAGGCTGGGGTTGCGCCCTTCCCGACGCATAAACACATTGCCGATTTTATCGATGGTGACGCTCATCCCGGCCTCCCGCGCCCAGCCAATCACCCGGTCCCGCCCCTGACGGTCGAGGTCGGTGAGGGTCAGACGGCGGCAGCCGCCCTTCGGCGTGGCGCCGATCTGCGCGAGATCCATTAACGACGCCCACAGGCGGTCGCCATTGATGCGCCAGCCGGTGGTGTCGGTGGCGGGGGTAAAAAGTACATCACAGCTCATGGTGGTCTCCTGACATCAAGGTCGCCGCCAGCGCAACCGGCGGTGGGAAAAAAGGCATCAGCGCCTGGTCTTCATCGTGGTGTGTTGCCGCCGGTCAGACGGCCAGGGCCTGCGCGTTGGCGTCAATCGCCAGCTCGCGCCAGCGGTGGCAACTCACCGCATGGCGCTCCGCGACGGATTCCGTCGGCGGCAGGCTCTGCTCGCAGACCGGGCGACGGTGCGGGCAGCGCTCGGCAAAGGCGCAGCCGGGCGGCAAGCGCGCCAGATCCGGCGGCGCGCCGGGAATGCAGTGCAGGGCATCGCCTTTCTTAAGCCCCTCTTTCGGCCGGCTGCCCAGCAGCACCCGGGTATAAGGATGGCGTGGGTGGCGCAGGATCTCACTCATAGAAGCCTCCTCGACGATCCGCCCGGCGTACATCACCGCCACCCGGTCGGCGATCTCCACCGCGGCGCCGATGTCGTGGGTCACAAACACGATCGACAGCCCGCGCTGCTTTTGCTGCTCGCGCAGCAGGATCAGGATCTGGATTTGCACCGTGGCGTCGAGGGCGGTGGTCGGCTCATCCGCCAGCAGGAGCTGCGGGTTACAGGAGAGCGCGAGGGCGATCATCGCCCGCTGGCGCATCCCGCCGGACATCTCGTGCGGGTAAGCGTCCAGCCGCCGCTCGGGGCTGGGAATGCGCACCTGGCGCAGGGCCTCCAGTGCCCTGTCCCGGGCCGCCTGGCGCGACAGCCCTTCGTGGCGACGCAGCCCTTCAATAATCTGCTGCCCAACGGTGTAGACCGGGTCGAAGGCCAGTAGCGGCTCCTGAAAAATCATCGCGCAGCGCCCGCCGCGGTAGCGCCGCAGCTGGCTGGCGCTCATCGTCAGCACCGCGTCGTCACCCACCCGCAGGATGCCGGAGAGCTCACTGCTCCCCGGCGGGTGCAGGCGCATCAGCGCCCGCAGGGTCACGCTCTTGCCGGAACCCGACTCGCCAATCAGCGCCATCACCTCCCCCTTTTGTACGTCAAAGGAGACCCCGTTGACCGCGTTGATGGTCTGCCCGTCGCGGCGAAAGACGACCCGCAGGTCGCGCACATGGACAAAGGCGTTATCCGACATGGCTGACCTCCTTAAGGGGGATGCTCTGATGCCAGAGCGAGGCCGGCTGCGCCATCAGGCAGGCGCTCTGGTGCCCCTCCCCGACCGCCTCCAGCCGCGGTTTCACTTCGGCGCAGACCGCCTTCGCATGCGGGCAGCGGGTGTGAAAGCGACAGCCGCTCGGCGGCGCGATGGGGCTGGGGGGATCGCCGCTCAGCGGCGAGGTCAGGGTGCGGTGTTCCGGGTCCATGGAGGGCATGGAGCTTAACAGCGCCCGGGTATAGGGGTGGGCGGAGGCGGTAAACAGCTGCTCCGCCGGGCCGATCTCTACCACTTCGCCAAGGTACATAACGAGGATCCGATCCGACAGCCAGCGAACCACGTGCAGATCGTGGCTGATAAACACATAGGTCAGCTCGAGGGTGCGTTTTAGCTCCTGCAGCAGCTGCAGCACCTGGGCTTCCACCGATTTATCCAGCGCCGACACCGCCTCATCAAGAATGACCAGCCGCGGCTTCATCGCCAGCGCGCGGGCGATATTCACCCGCTGCCGCTGGCCGCCGGAGAGCGCATGCGGGTAGCGGTCGGCAAAGCGCGCCGGTTCAAGGCCGACGTGCGCCAGCAGATAGCGGGCGTATTCGCTGGCCTCTCTGGCGCTGACGCCGTGGACGCGCTGGCCGAAGGCGATACTCTCCTCCATGGTCATGCGCGGATTGAGCGAGGCATAGCTATCCTGGAAAACCATCTGCACCTGGCGACGGTAGGCTTTCATGGGCAGACGCGACGAGCCAACCTCCAGCCCGTCGAAGATCAGTTCGCCGCTGTCCTGGGTGAGCAGCTGCATCAGCAGTCGGGCGGTGGTCGATTTGCCGCAGCCCGACTCGCCGACCACCCCCAGGGTTTCACCTTTCATCACCGTGAAGCTGATATCGTCCACCGCCTGGACCACCTCCCGGCCTTTGCCGCCGCGGAAGTACTTCAGCAGGTGATTGACCTTCAGCAGCGGCTGCGCCGGCCCGCCGAGATCGATATTGATAAAGGGTTGCATCGCTTACTCCTTAATCGCCATTGCCGCACGCAGGCGGTCCGCGAGGATATTGAACGAAATGGAGGTGATAAAAATCATCAGGCCCGGCAGGGCGGCCACCCACGGCTGGGTATAGATTGCCGTGCGCAGGGTATTGAGCATCAGCCCCCACTCGGGCTCCGGCGGCCGCACGCCGAGGCCGAGAAACGACAGGCCGGAGGCGAGGATCATGCACACCGAAATCAGCCCGGTGGAGAAGACGAAGATCGGCCCGAGCACGTTACCCAGCACCTGGACGCGGATAATGGTCAACGCGCTGGCGCCGGTGGCCCGGGCGGCGTCGATATAGTCCATATGCCGTACCTGGGCGGTCACGCTCTCGGCAATCCGCGCCACCTGCGGGACAAACACCAGGGTCAGCGACAGCAGCGCATTGCCGATGCCCGCCCCCAGCGCCCCCGACAGCGCAATCGCCAGCAGGACCGAGGGAAAGGCATAGAACACATCCACGGTGCGCATAATCACGGTATTGATTTTGCCGCCCATGTAGCCGGCGATGATCCCGATGGCGCCGCCGATAAAAAAGGCGAACACCACCGGGACAATCCCCATAAACAGCGACAGCCGGGTGCCGAGAATCAGTCGCGACAGCATGTCGCGCCCCAGCTCATCAGAGCCCAGCGGGAAGCCGTCGCTGCCGATGGGCTTCAGGCGCAGGAACATTGACGTTTGATAGGGGTCTTTGACGATAAGCCATGGCCCTAACAGCGCCAGGGCCAGCAGCAGGAGGATCACTACCCCCACCACCACGCCGCCGGGATCGCGCAGTAAGCGGCGCAGCACGCCGCGCCAGTAACCTTGCCGGGAAGCGTTGGCCGGCGCGGCCGGGACCGCTTTCGTCGTTGCCGTATCCACCATGGTCAGCTCCTCTTAATGCGCGGGTCGAGGGTGGCCTGCAGAATATCCACCAACAGGTTGAGCAACACGAAAAACAGCGCCAGCACCCAGATGGTGCCCTGCAGTAGGGGCAGGTCGCGCTGAAAAATGGCGGTGTTGAGCAGCAGCCCGGTCCCCGGCCAGGAGAAGACGGTCTCCACGAGGATCGAGCCGCCCATCAGATAGCCCACCTGCAGCCCCATCACCGCCAGCGCGGTTGGCGCGGCATTTTTCATGACGTGGACAAAGATGCGCGATTCGTTAAGGCCGCGGGCGCGCAGGCCAACGATAAACTCCTGGCTGAGGATATCGGCTACCTGCGAGCGCACGGTGCGGGCGATAATCCCGGTCGGGATCACCGACAGCGTGATGGCCGGCAGCAGCATGAACTGCAGGTGCGCCCAGTCCCATTGCCAGCCCACCTCGCCTATCGGCCCGCCGCCGGTGGCCGGCAGCAGCGCGAACTTGACGCTGCAGAGGATCACCAACAGCATCCCCAGCCAGTAATGCGGCACGCTGACGCCAAACACCGACAACACCGAGGCCAGACGGTCAATGACGCTGTTGCGAAAATAGCCGGCGACAAAGCCAAACAGGCTGCCGAGGACGAAGCCGATCGCCGTCGCCAGCAGCGCCAGGCGCAGGGAGTAAGCCACTGCGGTCATCACCTCGTCTATCACCGGGCGGCCGGTGGCGACCGACATACCGAGGTCGCCGTGCAGCGCCCGCCACAGCCAGTGGATAAACTGCAGAGGCAGCGGCTTATCAAAGCCGTAGGCCTGCATCAGCGTCTGGCGCAGCGCCTCCGAGGCGTCCGGCGGCATCACCGACACCAGCGGGTCGCCCGGCGCGATCTGCACCAGCATGAAACAGATCACCGCCACCCCAAGCATGGTGGGGATAGCCAGCAGAATGCGGTATAGCAGCGTATTGATCATCGGTTGCCCCTTTCGCGATTACTCTTTTTTGCTCACCAGGCTGAGGTCGATAAACCAGCTCTGCGGTTGCACCACTCCGGTCACCGCGGGCGAAATCGCGCGCGGCCCGACGTCGTGGGCGACAAACAGGAACGGCACCTGATCCACCAGCGCGGCGTGCAGATCGCCGGCGGCTTTATTCATCGCTTCCGGGTTAAAGGCGTGCTTGACGGCGGCGGCGAGTTTTTCCGTCTCTGGGGTGGCGAAGTAGCCCCAGTTGGTCGCCACCGGCGGAAACGCTTTGGCGGTCGAGAAGCGGATCAGGCCAAAATAGGGATCATTGACCGCGGCGCTGACGTTGATCGCGTCGATCCCTTTTGCCGAGGGATCCCGGGCGCCCAGGCGCCAGTTGGTGAACAGGGTGTTCCATTCCACCACTTTAATATCCACATTGAAGAAGCAGCTCTTCAGGCTCTGCTGGATATACTCGTTCATCGGCAAGGGCTGCATCTGCCCGGAGCCGGAGGCCGAGGTGGCCACCGTGACGTGCAGCGGCTTGCCGGCGCTGTATCCAGCCTCGGTCATCAGCTGACGGGCGGCGTCCGGGTCATATTTGATCTGGAAGGTGGGTTTGCCATGCCACGGGCTGTCGGCCTCGTAGACCCCGGTGGCCTCGGTCATGTAGCCGCCGAGGTAGCTCTTCAGCTCGGCGCGGTTCAGACACAGGTTGGCCGCTTTGCGCACCCGAATGTCCTGCCACGGCGATCCTTTTTCAAAGGAGAACTGCCAGGGCCACAGGTGCGGCTGGGTGTTGGCGTAAAGGTGAAAACCCTGAGACTTGATCTGATCGATGGCGTCCGGCGCCGGGGCTTCAATCCAGTCCACCTGCTTCGACAGCAGCGCCGCGGTGCGGGCGTTGGCCTCCGGCAAAGGGATCAGCACCACCTTATCCACCCGGGGAATGCGATCTTTGTTCCAGTAGTCGGGGTTTTTCGCGAGGATCAGCTGCTGACGCGGCACCAGCTTCTCCAGTTTGAACGGGCCGCTGCCCACCGCATGGGCGGCGAAGGCGGTCCATGCCTGTTTGCTGCGCGCGGCGCTATCCCCCGCGCTGGCCGGCACCGCGTCATACTGCTTCTGCCACGCCGTGGGCGAGACAATAAACAGGTTGGTGATGTTGTACGGCAGCAGCGCGTCCGGTTCCGAGGTGGTCAGCGCCACGGTGTGGTCGTCAATTTTCTCCGCGCCGGTGAGGGTCGGCATGCGCGACAGGGTGTTGCCGATCTGCCCCGGGGCGTACTGCGGCGCCGCTTTATTCAGCACCTTATCCACGTTCCAGACGATGGCGTCGGCGTTCACCTCCGTCCCATCATGGAACCTGACGCCCGGACGCAAGGTGAAAATCCAGCGGCTGGTGTTCTGCGGATCGATGTGCCACTCGGTCGCCAGCCCCGGCACCAGACCGCTGGGCTTTTCACCTTGCGACAGATCCCACTCCACCAGCGCGTCGTACAGCGGGATGCCGGTAAAGCGGTTGCCCTCATAGCCCTGATCCGGCTGGCCGAGGGTTAACGGAATATCCGCGGCGGTCATGGCGATCCGCAGCGTGGAGGCGTTGGCAGGTAAGGCGGCGCCCGCCAGGGCCAGTGCGCCGCTCACCGCCACGGCGAGACGACCGGCACGCGAAAATAACGTCTTTTTGTGCATCACATGATCCCTGTTAAATAAAGTGTCACGGATTAACAGGCAAAATGCGTACCAGCTCTTACGCGGGCGATAATAGGCCAAAACCGACCGGTAAAATAAGAAGGACTTATATTATCACCATGATAATTATGGGAAAATAATTGCACCTTATTCCGTCGCACCGCCAGCGGGAAATATGTTGCAGAATTGCACCAGCCGCTATATGGCAAATTTCAAATAATCACTCTGCGTCACTTTTTTATTCATCCCCGTCCTCCGCCGCCGCGTATTCTCCCTCGGGATCAATCCCTTCTATACTTCAGGGAACACATCGACCGGGAGAGACTATGCCTTTAGCCGATTTTCACCGCTCCGATCCTTTTACCCTCGGTATCGAACTGGAGCTGCAGGTGGTGAACCCGCCGGGTTACGACCTCAGCCAGGATGCCTCGACGCTGATTGCCGACGTCCAGCATGAGCTGACCGTGGGAGAAGCCAAGCACGATATCACCGAGAGCATGCTGGAGATCGCCACCGGGGTGTGCCGCGACATCAGCCATGCGCAAATCCAGCTCAGCGCCATCCAGCAGGCGGTCCAGCGCGCGGCGCTGCATCATCATCTGCAGATCTGCGGCGGGGGTTCCCACCCCTTTCATGCCTGGCAGCGCCAGCAGATCAGCGACAATCCGCGCTATGTCAAAACCGTCGAGCATTTTGGCTATCTGGCGCAGCAGGCGACGGTCTTTGGCCAGCATGTGCACGTCGGCTGCCAGAGCGGCGACGACGCCATCTATCTGCTGCACGGCTTGTCGCGCTTTGTGCCGCACTTCATCGCCCTCAACGCCGCCTCGCCGTGGTTCGACAGCACCGACAGCCGCTTCGCCTGTTCGCGCCTCAACCGCTTCTCCTCTTATCCCGACAACGGTCCGATGCCGTGGGTGGCCGACTGGCAGGGGTTTCGTCGCCTGTTCCGCCAGCTGAGCTACACCAGCATGATCGACAGCATGAAAGATCTGCACTGGGATATTCGCCCCAGCCCGCAGTTTGGGACCGTCGAGGTGCGGGTGATGGACACTCCTCTGACCCTCGCCCAGGCGATCCATATCGCCGGCTTTATACAGACCCTGGCCTGCTGGCTGTTGACGGAGCGCCCCTTTAAGCACCAGCCTGATGATTATCTGCTGTACCCTTTTAACCGCTATCAGGCCTGCCGCTACGGGCTGGACGGGACCCTTACCGACGTGCGCAGCGGGGAGCAGCGCAGCATCCGCCAGGAGATCCTGCAGCTCGCCGACCGGCTGGCTCCTTTCGCCCATCAGCTGAAGGCGACGGCGGCGCTGGAGGCGGTGGTTCGCCAGGCGAAATCGCCGCACAGCGAGGCGCAGCAGATGCGCGAGTTTATCGCCAACGGCGGTTCGCTTTCCGGGCTGGTGCAAAAACACTGTGAGATTTGGGCGGCATAAGACAGCGAGGCGGGTATACTCGGCGCAGACCATAGAAAGGATTGCCCATGTTATTACGCTGCCTGCTCCCCCTGGCGCTGCTGCCCCTGGCCGCCGTCGCCAGCGCCGCCTGTACCCTCACCGACCCGACGCTAACCCTGCAGAGCTATCGGGTGGATGCGCAGAAAGAGCGCATTGCAATGTACTGGCTGGATCGGCACGGTAAAGCCTGGGGTTCCCTGCGTTCGCTGCTGGCGGGTATCGATGGCGATGGCCGGGTGCAGATGGCGATGAACGGCGGCATTTACGATAAGGCCTACGCGCCGCTGGGGCTGTATATCGAAGACGGCAAACGCCTGACGCCGGTAAACCGCTCCGCCGGCGGCGGGAACTTCTTTATCCGCCCCGGCGGCGTATTCCTGGTGGAGAACGGCCGGGCAAAAATCGTGCCGCTGCCGGCGTACAAACGCTCTCCCGCCATCCGCTATGCGGTGCAGTCCGGCCCGATGCTGATTGAGAATGGCGTCATCAACTGGCGGCTGAAGCCCTCCGCCAGCTCGCGCAAACTGCGCAACGGGGTTGGCATCGATAAGCAAGGCCGGGTGGTGTTTATGCTCAGCGATCGCGAGACCAACTTCTATGATTTTGCCTGCTATGCGCAGTCAAAGCTTGGGGTGCGGCAGATGCTTTATCTCGACGGCACCCTGTCGAAGATGTACCGCAAAGGCGGCAGCGTGCCGTGGCAATATCATCCGTTCGTGACCATGATAACGGTGGAGAGGAAATAGCGGGCGCGTTTGGGGGCGGCCATTCCAGCCAGGAGAGTGAATAAATTAACGGCAGGCCGGGCAAGGTATTGCCGCCGTGCCCGATGTCCTTGCCCGGTGGCGCTGCGCTTACCGGGCCTACAGAGTCTGTTCGCTATGATATGGCCCCTGAAATCTACGGGCGTGCAGCAGGGCCGATTCCCGCTGAAATCGGCTAACCGGAGGTCGGCAGATAAGGCGGGGCTCACGCCCAAACGCAACGTGAACGCAAAACCCCCCCTCACCCTCCCCCTCTCCCTAAGGGAGAGGGGACCGCCCGGTAGTCGTTGCAGCCTGGAGTATCCCCGTTACCGACCGGTAACGCCGCGCTTACCCCCGCCGATGTGCCCACTCGCGCATACGCTGAAACAGAACATACAGCGAAGGAATAAACAGGATGCCAACCATCGTCGCCACCAGCATTCCGCTGAACACCGTGGTGCCGATGATCCGCCGGCTCTGCGCCCCGGCGCCGGTGGCGAGCATCATCGGCATGATGCCGATAATAAACGACACCGCGGTCATCATCACCGCGCGGAAGCGGCGGGTGGCGCCCTCGCGCGCGGCGTCGACTATCGACAATCCCTCTTCGCGCCGGCTGCGGGCAAACTCAACGATCAGAATCGCATTCTTCGCCGCCAGGGCGATCAGCAGCACCAGTCCTATCTGGACATACACATCGTTGGCATAGCCCGCCGTCCACAGCCAGAGCAGCGCTCCGCCGATGGCGAACAGCACCGAAAGCATGACGCTCGCCGGCAGCGTCCAGCTCTCATACTGCGCCACCAGGAACAGCCACGCCATCGCCACCGCCGCCAGCACGATCCACACCGCCTGATTGCCGGTCTGCTGCTCCTGCCAGGAGATGCCGCTCCAGGCGTAGTCATACCCCGGCGGCAGATGGGCCTGCAGAATCTGCTCCATAGCCGCCATCGCCGTACGGCTGCTGACCCCCTCGGCCGCTGAACCGCTCACCGACACGGACGGGAACTGGTTGTACTGCTGAATAAACGGCGCCCCCACCGTCGGCGTAATGGTGACCAGATTGCTCAGCCGCACCCGCTCGCCGTCGCGGCTGCGGACGTACAGCTCGCTAATCTGCTCAGCCCGCTCGCGCCACTGCATCTCATTTTGCATCACCACATGATAGACACGGTTGTTAAGGCTGAAATCACCGGCGCGCGTGCCGCCGAACGCCGTCTGCAGGCTGCTGAAGATCTGCGCCACCGGCACATCCAGCAGCGCCGCCCGATCGCGGTCGACCGTCAGGGTCAGCTGCGGCACGTTGCTGCTCCAGGTGGTAAACACCCGGCTCAGCTGCGGATGCTGTTTCGCCAGTTGAAGGATCTCCTGCGTCACCTGCTCCAGCTCCGCCGACGACTGACCGGCCTGCGCCAGGATGCGCAGGTCAAATCCCGAGGCATTGCCCAGGCCCGGCAGGGTCGGCGGCGCGAAGGTCATGATCGTCGCCTCCGGCAGCGACAGCAGCTGGCGCTGGATATCCGCCATCACCGCATCCAGCGGCGGCCGCTGATGCCAGTCCTTGAGCATTACCGAGATAAACCCGCCGTTAGCGGCGCTGGTGCCGTTGAGAATGTTGAAGCCGGACACCTGAATCACATCCTCCACCGCCGGGTTAGCCATCAGCAGCTTGCGCGCCTGGGCCATCACCGCTTCGGTGCGCTCCAGCGACGCCGCCTCCGGCAGCTGCACGCTGGCAAACAGGTAACCCTGATCTTCCTGCGGCAGGAAGCCTTTCGGCATTGAGCTAAAGCTGAACGCCACCAGCGCGCCCGCCGCGACCGTCGCCGCCAGCGCCAGCCAGGGGCGGCGGTTCATCCAGCCAACCAGCCGGCCATAGCCGTCGCGGGTGCCGTCGAGGAGACGGTTAAACGCCCGCCATACCGCCGCCGGCCGGGCGGGACGCGGGCGCAGCAGTAGCGCGCAGAGGGCTGGGGTTAGGGTTAACGCCACCAGGCTCGACAGGGCCACCGCGGTGGAGAGCGTCACGGCAAACTGCCGGTACAGCTCGCCGACGATCCCCGGGAGCAGCGCCACCGGCACAAACACCGCCAGCAGCACCAGGGTCGTAGCGATCACCGGCCCGGCGATCTGCCGCAGCGCCTGGGCGGTGGCCTGCAGGCGATCCAGCCCTTCCGCCATTTTGGTTTCCACATTCTCCACCACCACAATGGCGTCATCCACCACCATCGTCAGGGCGAGAATGATCGCGAACAGGCTGAGGGTGTTGGCGCTGTAGCCCAGCAGATAGAGCACCGCAAAGGTGCCGATCAGTGACACAGGGATTGCCAGCACTACGATCAGCGTCGCCCGCCAGCTCTGCAGGAACAGCGACACCACCACGACCACCGCCAGCAGGGTCAGCGCCAGCGAGACGCCGATCTCTTTGATCGTCGCCGCCACAAAGCGGGTGGTATCGAACTTCACCTCCCATGTGAGATCCGCCGGAAAGCGGGTGTGCAGGCGGTTAAGCTCAGCGCGCACTGCGCTGGCGACCTGCAGGGCATTGGCGGTGGGCGTCGGGTAGATACCCAGATAGGCCGACGCTTTACCGTTCAGCTGCGCGCCGGAGCTGTAGCTGCGGGCGCCCAGCTCAATGGTCGCCACGTCAGCGAGGCGAACCAGCTGCCCCTGCGCGCCGCGGCGGAGGATAATCTCGCCAAAGCTGGCCGCCTCGTTCAGACGCCCCAGCCCGTTGATGGTCAGCGTCTGCTGCTGACCGTTGAATACCGGCGGGGTGCCCACCTGCCCCGCCGCGCCCTGCACATTCTGCTCGCGCAGCGCCTGGGCAACGTCATCCGTGGTGATGTTGAGGGCGTTCATGCGGTCCGGACGCAGCCAGATGCGCATACTGTAATCCCGGGCGCCAAACATCTGCACCTCGCCGACGCCGGGCAGGCGCGCCAGCGCCTCGCGTACCTGGGTGCTGGCGTAGTTACTGACAAACAGCGGCGACAGCGTGCCCAGCGGCGAATAAAGGCTTACCCCCATCAGCAGGTTGCTGGCGCGCTTGCGTACCTGGACCCCATTCTGCTGCACCTCCGCCGGGAGCTGCGCCAGCGCCTGCGACACCCGGTTTTGCACGTCGATCGCCGCCAGGTCGGCATCGGTGCCCGCCGCGAAGGTCATACTCAGGCGGTACGTTCCCTCATCCGAGCTGGTGGACTCCATATACAGCATATGATCGACGCCGTTGAGCTGGGTCTCCAGCGGGGCGGCGATAGCCTCCGCCACGTCTGACGCGCTGGCGCCTGGCCAGCTGGCGGTAACGTTCACCACCGGAGGCGTGATCGCCGGGTACTGCTCCACCGGGATCAGCTTCAGCGACACCGCGCCGACAAAGGTCAGCAGCAGCGCGATCACCATGGCAAATCGCGGACGACGGATAAAAAAGGTCAGCATCCCTTCTCCTTACTTAGTTCAGCACCTGTACCGCGGCGCCTTCGCGTAAACGCTGCGCGCCGTCGGTGATCACCTGCTCGCCCGCCTGCAGCCCTTTCTCAACCGCAAACTGCTGCCCCTGCTGCCCGGCGAGGGTCAGACGACGCTGCCCGGCGGTATGGTCCGGCTTCAGCACCCAGCTGAAAAAGCCCTGCGGATCCTGCTGCACGGCGGCGGCCGGGATCATCACCCGTGACTGCAGCTCCTGCGGACGGAACAGGATTGTTACGCTGCCGCCCGGCAGCAGACGGTGCTGCGGATTGGCGAACTCCGCCCGCACCGCCACGCTGCCGGTGCGGGCGTCAATCCGGTTATCGATGGAGGTCAACACCCCATCGCGCCGTTTGCCATCCACGTCAAACTGCGCCAGCCACGCCTGCTTCAGAGCGTGGATGTCGGCATGCTGGCCGGTTTTGCTGAAAAACGCGGCTTCGTCGAGGGCGAACGAGACCCGCACCGGATCCAGCTGCACAATGTCCACCAGCACTCCGCTGGATGGGTTAATCAGCGTCCCGACGTGAAAGGCGCTGTGGCCCACCCGTCCGGTCACCGGCGCCGCAATCCGGGTATAACTGAGCACAATCTGCTGGGCCTCGACGCGGGCTTTCGCCTGCTGCACAGCGGCGGCGGCGACGTCGCGCTGCATCCGGGCTGTGTCGACGTCGTTGCGGCTGATGGAGTGGTTGTTGATGAGTCGCTCGTAGCGAGTGAGCAGCTGTTGCGACTGGCGTAATGAGGCCTCTGCGCTTTTCAGCTCGGCCTGCGCCAGGGCCAGCGCCGCGCGGGGCTGTGCGTCGTCGAGGGTAAACAGCAGGTCGCCCTCGGTCACATACTGCCCGTCCTGGAAGTGGCGCTGAACAATCACCCCTTCGGTGCGCGCGCGAATGTCGACGGCGCGGATTGCCTCGACCCGTCCGGGGATGGCGCGTTCTTCAGCATGAGGAGCCAGTTCGGCCGTGGCGACGCGGACCGGCACCGCCGGCGCGGCGGTGGCCGTCAGGGCGCTGCTGGCCAGGGCGCTAGCCAGCAGCGCAAAGCGGAAGGTTTTAATCATAGGGGATCCTTGCGACAGTAACGCGCGCCTGCGGCGAGGCGCGCGAGATCGATCAGGCCGTTTTGCGGAACCGGCGCGTCAGACGCTTCTCGATTTCCACCACCAGGAACATGGCGATGCCGATGACCAGGGTGACAAACCAGTAGCGCAGCGGCAGCGCTTCCGTGCCAAACATGTTCTGCATCAGCGGGACATAGATAATCACCAGCTGCATCAGCAGCAGGACACCGGTCACCAGCCAGATGCCTTTGTTGCGCAGCAGGCCCATGCTCAGGGAGAAGCTGTCGCTGCTGCGGCAGTTGATCATGTAGACCCACTGCGCCGTCACCAGCATCTGCAGCAGCACGGTGCGGATAAACTCCGGACTGTGGCCGCGCGGCGCCAGCCAGGCCTCAAGGATAAAGGCGGCAATAGCAATCATAGACCCGACAAAAGCCACCCGCCACACGGCGAAACCATCCATCACGTGCTGGCCGGTTTTACGCGGCGGGCGGTTCATCACGTTGCGCTCCGCGGCCTCAAAGGCCAGGCCGAAGGAGAGCGTCGCCGACGTCGCCATGTTCATCCACAGGATCAGCACCGGGGTCAGCGGAATCATGTTCCCCGCCAGCAGGGCGATGATGATTAGCAGCCCCTGCGCCAGGTTGGTCGGCATGATGAAGAGGATGGTCTTCTTCAGGTTGTCATAGACCCGACGGCCCTCTTTTACCGAGCTGGCGATGGTGGCGAAGTTATCATCGGTCAACACCATGTCAGCCGCCTCTTTGGTGACTTCGGTACCTTTGATACCCATCGCGATACCCACGTCGGCCTGGCGCAGCGCCGGCGCGTCGTTGACGCCGTCGCCGGTCATGCCGACCACTTCGCCGTTATCCTGCAGGGCTTTCACCAGGCGCAGCTTATGCTCCGGACTGGTGCGGGCAAAGATGTCGTACTCCACCGCCGCCTTCGCCAGCGCCGCATCGTCCATGTGCTCCAGCTGGTAGCCGGTCATGGCCTGGCTGCTGTTGGTGATCCCCAGCATCTGGCCGATGCTCATCGCCGTCTGCGGGTGGTCGCCGGTGATCATCTTCACGCGGATGCCGGCGGTCTGGCAGGCGTGGATAGCGTCAATAGCTTCCGGACGCGGCGGATCCATCATTCCGGCGATGCCGAGGAAAATCAGTCCCTCCTGCAGATCCTCATGGTTCAACGTGGTGGCATCAAGGCTGGCCGGCTTACAGGCCGCCGCCACCATGCGCAGCCCCTGACGGGCGAAGCGCGCCATCTCCTCTTCCCAGTACTGCGCCTCGAACGGCACCGCGCCCTGGCGGCTCATCTGCTCACGGCACATGCCGAAGATGACGTCCGGCGCACCGGTGATTAACACCCGGGCATCGCCATCGATGTGCTGCAGCGTGGACATATATTTGTACTGCGAGTCAAAGGGGATCTTGGCCACCAGACGGGCCTCCACCGCCGGGAGCTGCGCTTTCGCCGCCAGCACCTTCAGCGCCCCTTCGGTTGGCCCGCCGGTGATCCCCCACAGGCCGCGCTCATCCTGGATAAGCTGGCTGTCGTTGCACAGGTCGATGGTGCGCAGCCAGGTCTCCAGCACGGTACCCGGCTGAACCTGCACGGGCTCATCGCTCCCCTCAAGGAAGATCCGCCCCTGCGGCTCATAGCTGTCGCCTTCCACCCGGTAGCAGCAGTCGGCGGTGATGATCGCCTTGACGGTCATTTCGTTCATCGTCAGGGTGCCGGTTTTATCCGAGCAAACCACGGTCATGGCGCCGAGGGTTTCCACGGTCGGCAGCTTACGAATAATCGCCCGCTTGCGCGCCATCGTCTGCACGCCGAGCGACAGAATAATTGAAATGATCGCCGGCAGCCCCTCCGGTACCGCGGCCACCGCCAGGCTAATCAGCGACAGCAGCAGCTCGCCCATCGGGATATCCCGCAGCGCGATGCTGAAGATAAACAGCGCCACCATCATGGCGAGGATAATGACGAAAATCGCTTTGCCGAGCTTATCCATCTGCACCAGCAGCGGGGTGCGGTGCTTCTCAATGCCCGCCATCATCTGGTTAATGTGGCCGAGTTCGGTCTGCGCGCCGGTGGCGGTCACCACGCCGACGCCGCCGCCGGCGCTGACGGTGGTCCCGGAGAAGACCATGTTCACCCGGTCGCCCAGCGGCAGGTCGCCTTCCAGCGCGTCGGTGATTTTATCCACCACCGTCGACTCGCCGGTAAGGATCGCCTCTTCCACCCGCAGGTTGTGCGTTTCAATCAGCCGCATGTCCGCCGGCACGCGGTCGCCGGCGCGCAGGATAACGATATCCCCCGGAACCAGGTCGCGCGTCGGGATAGTCTCATGTTTGCCGTTACGCTGGACGCGGGCATCGCTGGAGAGCATGTTGCGGATCCCCTGCAGGGACTTTTCGGCGTTGCTCTCCTGGATATGGCCGATCAGGGCGTTAATCACCGTCACGCCGAGGATCACCAGGGTATCGACCCAGTGCCCCATGATGGCGGTCAGCGCCGCGGCGGCCAGCAGCACGTAAATCAGTACGTCGTTAAAGTGGGCAAGAAAGCGCAGCCAGGCCGGTTTCCCTTTCTTTTCCGGCAGCGCGTTCGGCCCACAGCTATTCAGGCGCTCGGCGGCGTCTGCGGAACTTAACCCAGCGGCCTGGCTTTTGGTCTGCGCCAGCACTGCGTCAACGGTCTGCTGCCAGACCTGCCGTGGCGCGGTGTCGCCCGAGGGCGTCGTAAACTTTGGGTTATTCATCTTGGTCAAATTACATTTTCCTTATAAATTCCGTGAGTCGGAAAGCCTGAAATCATTCCTGGCCAATGCAGTAAAAGGTGGCGAAAAAGTCGATAAAAATGTGAACCAATACAAGCCTAAATTTTTCGCAAAATAAAAAATATGTGGTAAGTTAATTCCACGAGCCAACTATTACAGAATATTAATAAACCAAAACTAAACGAGGTTAAATATGTTTGGAATCTACCGCGGACGCTGTCTGGCGCTGTACATCTTGCTGGCCATCATCGCTGCCACGCTGGTGGGATATAGCACTTATAGTTTTGTAAAAGCGCTGGCATAATAATGACAGTAATTTACAGGAGACTGATTTTAATTTAATTACAAATTATTTCAGATTAATTAACATGGGAATAAAAGGCAGACCATAATATTAAACAGAGGCGCATTAAGGCGAGTAAAATACAAAGCATATTGCGTTAGGGATTATTTTGCCGGACAATATGTTTTTTAACTGATGATTAACATGACATGAAACATCCGCTGGAAACGCTCCTCTCCGCCGCCGGGATCCTGCTCCTGGCTCTGCTCTCCTGTCTGCTGTTGCCCGCGCCGTCGCTGGGCCTGACGCTGGCGCAAAAGCTGGTTGAGACATTCCATATGATGGATCTCAACCAGCTTTATACGGTGTTGTTTTGTTTGTGGTTCTTAGCACTGGGCGCCATTGAGTATCTGGTGCTGCGCTGGGTGTGGCGTCGCTGGTTTTCGCTCGAACGCTAAACCAGGAAGGGCGCGCCTCAGTGGGCGCGACTGTGGTTCTCTTTACGGTAGGCGCCCGGCGGCAGATTGAAGGTCCGGGTGAAGACGCGGGTAAAGGTCTGTTGCGAATCGAAGCCATACTTCAGGCAGATATCGTAGACCCGCTGATCGGTGTCACGCAGATCGCGGGCGGCCAGCAGCAGCTTCCTTTCGCGAATATAGCGCCCCAGGCTCTCCCCTTTATACTGTAAAAACAGCCGTTGCAGATGCCATTTCGAATACCCGGCATGGCGAGCGATATCATCAATACGCAGCGGTTGATGCAGGTTGTCATCAATCCACTCGACGATAGTATCAATCACCTGAGCGGAAATCGTCATATGCTCTCTCCTCTGATACTGCACTGGCGCTTAGCGCCACCAGGCGTTAAATGATTGCGTCTTATCGGCGACCCACACCGGCTCGCCCTGCACAGGCGTCAGCAGACGCCAGGCCCTTCCTTCGCTGGCAGCCGCCAGCCGTTGATACGGTTCATCCCAGCTGTGTTTCGCCAAAACGAATCGTCCTGCATGCCCAGGCAGCACCGCGCGAGCGCGCAGGTCGTCGGCGGCCTGAGCTGTTTCATCCGGCATCATGTGAATATATTTCCAGTCCTGGTCATACTGCCCGTTCTCCATGATCGCCAGATCGACCGGACCAAATTCATCGCCTATCGCTTTAAAGTGCGGCCCATAGCCGCTGTCGCCGCTGTAATAAATCTTTTGCTGCGGGGTAACGAACAGAAAACTGGCCCACAGCGTCTGGTTGCGCTTCAGCCCACGGCCGGAAAAGTGCCGCGCCGGCAGGACGTGGACGGTGAGCTCGTCGTTAACCGGAATCGCCTGCTGCCAGTCCGCTTCGGTAATCAGCGCCCCGTCCATCCCCCAGTAACGCAGGTGCGAGCCAACCCCCAGCGGCGTAATGACCCGCTTAATTTTCGGCAGCAGAGCGCGGATGGTGGCGTAATCCAGATGGTCGTAATGATCGTGGGAGATGATCAGCAGATCGATCTCCGGCATCCCTTCCGCCCGCCACGGATAGTCGCCGGGAAAAGCTTTATTAATAAAGGAGAACGGCGCCGCGTAATCGCTGAACACCGGGTCGATCAGGATGCGTTTTCCCGCCAGCTGCAGATACCAGGAGGAGTGGCCGAGCCAGACCATCACGTTCTGCCCGAGGGGCAGCGTCGCCAGATCGGTCTTCACCAGCGGCAGCGGCTGCGCGGGACGGGCGTTTTCCCGTTTAGTCATCAAAAAATCCCACCATGCCGCCAGCATATTCTTTTGCCCGGTGAACCCCGGCGTGGGCAGCTGGTTATGGAACTGGCCATCCCGGTAGTGGGGGGACGCTTCCACCTGGCTAAGCTGTGCCCCCTGCGGCGCCTTACCAAAACCGGCATTGAGGACAAACGGCAATGTCGTTGCTGCTGCGAGTAACATGATGGCGACCACGCTGAAAGTGACACGGTTCATATCCTGACCAGACAAAAGCCCCCATCCCGGAGGCTTTATGATATAACTTGATTATGAGTGAGTACGCACTCATTATTAGGAATGTGATGAAAGTCGTCAAGACGATTTTCAATTTTTGCGTTCCGCCGTTGCAGCAACCAGGTCAGACGTGCAAAGATCGGCGGTTTGTTTAAACCTGCGTGAGGAAAAAAGTAGTGGCTCGTCCAAAGAGTGAAGATAAAAAGCAAGCGTTACTGGAAGCTGCCACCGCGGCTTTCGCCCAGTCCGGCATCGCCGCCTCGACGTCGGCCATCGCCCGCAGCGCCGGTGTGGCCGAGGGGACGCTGTTTCGCTATTTCGCTACCAAGGATGAGTTGCTCAACGAACTGTACCTCGCCATTAAGCTGCGCCTGGTGCGCACCATGATCGCCGGGCTGGATCCGGACGAGAAGCGCCCGAAAGAGAACGCGCGCAATATCTGGAACAGCTATATCGACTGGGGCGTGCGCAACCCGATGGAGCACAAGGCGATCCGCCGAATGGCGCTCAGCGAGCGCATCACTGACGAAACCCGCCGCCAGGTGAAAGAGAGCTTTCCGGAGCTCAACGAAATGTGCCAGCTGTCGGTGAAAGAGATATTCCTCAGCGAGGCGTATCGCGCCTTTGGCGACGCCCTGTTTTTGTCGCTGGCGGAAACCACCATCGAATTCGCCAGCCACGATCCGCAGCGCGCCCGGGAGATTATCGCCCTCGGTTTTGAAGCCATGTGGAACGCCCTGCATGAGGCGGACGCCTAATGACGCCGGAAACACTGCATCCCTGCGCTCACCGTATCGCCCTGACCTACCCGTTTACCGAACATTGCTGGCCCTTTGGGCCGGAGTACGATGTGTTTAAGGTCGACGGCCGCATCTTTATGATCACCATGACCATTCGCGGGCGGGCGCTGGTCAACCTGAAGGCCGAGCCGCAGAAGTCGCTGCTCAATCAGGAAATTTATCGCAGTATCGAACCCGGCTACCATATGAACAAGAAACACTGGATCACGGTGGTGCCGGGCGACGACATCAGCGAGGATCTGCTGGCCGAGCTGATTGACGATTCGTGGCACCAGGTGGTGAACAAGCTGAGCAAAAAGGCGCAGCAGCGCCTGCGTCCGCGCTGATTTTCAGCCAAACGCGATAAGTGTTATCGCATTTTTCACCCTTATCATTTTGCGATCTTCGCTGTACTCTTCCTCTCCTGAACGCACCGGTAAGGTGCTGTAAACTGTGAGGAAGAGTTATGGATATCGTATCGGTCGCTTTGAAGCGCTATTCCACCAAGGCCTTTGACGCCACGAAAAAGCTGACTGCCGGGGAAGCGGAACAGCTGAAAACGCTGCTGCAGTACAGCCCGTCAAGCACCAACTCCCAGCCGTGGCACTTTATCGTTGCCAGCACCGATGAAGGCAAAGCCCGCGTGGCGAAAGCCGCCAGCGGTACCTACGTGTTCAACGAACGTAAAATTCTTGACGCCTCGCACGTGGTGGTGTTCTGCGCGAAAACCGCGATGGACGACGCCTGGCTGCAGCGCGTCGTGGATCAGGAAGAGGTCGATGGCCGTTTCGCCACTCCTGACGCAAAAGCCGCTAACCACAAGGGTCGCACCTTCTTTGCCGATATGCACCGCAAAGAGCTGAAAGATGACGATCAGTGGATGGCGAAGCAGGTGTATCTCAACGTCGGCAATTTCCTGCTGGGCGTAGCGGCGATGGGCCTCGACGCCGTGCCGATCGAAGGGGTTGATTTTGCGATCCTCGATGAGGAATTTGACCTGAAAGCCAAGGGCTACACCAGCCTGGTGGTGGTCCCGGTTGGCCACCATAGCGTGGAAGATTTCAACGCTACCCTGCCGAAGTCGCGTCTGCCGCAGTCGACGACCATTACCGAGATTTAATCTCTCCACGGGCGCCTTTAACCGGGCGCCTCTGGTGCCGCTTGTCAGTGCCGGATGGCGGCCAGGCCTTAACCGGCCTACATAACCATCCATATATCAGATAGTTACCCCTCGTCGTAGGCCCGCGCAAGCGCAGCGCCGCCGGGCGATGACAACGGGCACGGAGCCGATTTTATGCCTGGTGGCGGCTGCGCCTGACCCGGCATACGGGATCCTCTTACAGGCTTACACCTCGCAGCGCCGCCGGGCGCGTTAATTTAGTAAAGTAAAACTTGCGGGTGCTTTATACCGCACGCTAACGCGTATCGCGTTAAGGTATCCAGGCTGGTGCGGGTGATATTGGCTTCCATTCTGGAAACCGTTGGCGCACTCACCCCCATCCTCTGCGCAACCTGGGCTCGGGTCAGCCCCGCCTGCTCGCGCCATTGTGCCAGCATAGTACGTAATCGGTGCTGACGTTCTTGCGCATCGAACGCAGCCTGAACCTCAGGCTGGCTAAGCAGTTCTGTTTTTAACGTATCCCAGTCAATGATCTTTTTACTCATTACGCATCTCCTCTAATCGCTTCAGCGCCAGGCGAATTTCCGATAACGGGGTTTTTTGCGTTTTCTTGACAAAAACCCGTAGCAGAAAGAGCGTTTTGTTTTGCTGAAAAACGTAGATCCCCCGCCCCTGTACCGAACCTAACGCTCGAATTTCAAATAGCCCTTGTCCAAGCGGTTTACTATCAGGTTCTCTCAGCGCGGTGGGATTTTGGCGTAACTTGTCTAATTGCCTGATCATCTTCGCCTGGACAATAGCCGGAAGCGCCTGCAACTCCTTTTTAACGTCCACATGCACAACCATTCTGAACATCAGACTCCCTTCCTCTGAATGTTAGCATAGAAGATAAATTGCCTTAAAGGCTAATCTTTGAGATACCCGGCAAGTCTATGCTCATTTGCAGCCAATCGCAGAAAAATGCGCTAAAACTGGAATCAGGGACGAAAAAAAGCCGCGACTTAGCGCGGCCTGAGTGGTTAGCATGCTCAAAACGAGGTTAGTTGTTCTTCCCCCGCCCTTCACCCGCGTGCCAGATGCGCTCGGCATAGCGGCCAATCACCGCCAGCGAGACGGCAAGGATCAGGAAAAACAGCACCTTGTGCATCCCGTTCCAGAAAAACTCAAAGAAGCGGGTATAGAGATTGATCGCCAGGAAGGTTAACCCAAAGCCGCGCAGCATGGCGTCATCGGTTTTCAGGCTGATAAAAATGCAGACGCCGGCCGCCGCGGCAAACAGCAGCCCCCACGGCAGGAGTCGCGCCTGGCTTACGTTGTACCAGCTGTCAGCGTCGTAATTGCCGAAAATCGACAGGATCCACAGCGCAATAAACAGGTACGTGAGGCCCATCGCCTTGCTGACGGTAAACAGCTGACGCTGGCGAAGCAAGGACTGCGCGCCGTAGCAGAGCGCCAGCAGCGCGCCGCCGAACAGGACGAAGCGAATCGGGTAGTTCATGCCCAGCCAGTAGGCGCCCCACCCCGAGACATAGCCGGTTTCTGCGCCAAACCAGTTGCCCAGCGCCAGCAGAAAAAAAAGCCACACCAGCCCGGAGCGGGCTACATAGCCGATAGCGCCGTAAATCATGCATCCGGCCAGAAACAGCGGCGCGATATGGCCGCTGCCGTTATCCAGCCGTTCACCCAACTGCCATAGCGCCAACGCGGTAAAGACGACGCCCAGAAACAAAATCGCCTCGGTGCTGTAGTGCCACTGCGTCTCCCGCTGCTGGCGGCGAAAACCCCAGCCGTAGCAGGCGACTGCCAGCAGTGCAGGCAGCAGGATCCGCGTCAGCGCCGAGTGGCTGAACAGGCTCAGCAGCCACGCCACCAGTTCGCTGTCGGCAAACAGACTGCCCAGAGCAATCAGCACGCAGGCCAGCGCGGTCCAGAAGGCATAGCGGCTCAGGCGCCGCCAGTCGAAGGGGGAGACGCGCAGCGTGTGCGCCAGCCGCTGACTGTCCGCCGGGGTTAACTCCCCGCTGGCCTGCCAGGCATTCAGCGCGCGCTGAATAATGCGCTGCTCTTTTCGGGTTACGTTCATAGGCATTCCTTGAGGCTGATGACAAACCTGTTTTCGCTAATATGCTCGCCTTTTTGCCGGGTGGCGGCGTACGCCTTACCCGGCCTACAAACCCAAATCACCGCGGGTCCTGGGGCTGCTGAAACTGCCGGTGCTGGCGGCCTCAACATCGCTGAGACGTTCCCGGCAGGCCGGGGCAGCCCGCATGGATGCGGGCTGAGGG
>OIWU01000915.1_pt1 | contig 32766 bp, 27 predicted proteins | sample 1587711 | NCBI WGS metagenome assembly OIWU01 (sample SAMEA3888909, study PRJEB22519) | human gut metagenome | biome: human gut; feature: human-associated habitat; material: faeces | place: Denmark | collected 2010 | reverse complement strand
GCACTTGACTGGGGGTCAAGGGGTCGTGAGTTCAAGTCTCGCCACTCGGACCAAGAAAAGTACCGGTTTTTAACCATTTTGGTTAAAAACCGGTACTTTTTCTATATTTTAAGCTCAACTTTTTTGAAAACTGTGACCTGTGGTGGAATAGCGGTGGAATATTGAGTGGAATGTGCCACGGGCAAAGTGAGACGAAGATGGAGCCAATTGCCTCGGAAGAAAGCGTTCTATTCCTCCTTGCTTAGTAATTGTAGTTGCCTTAATAGACGGATTATGGTACTATATAACTACTAGATGAATGAACGGTAGGGTCCGAGAAATACTTTTGACGATTTTGGGGGGAGGCTTGCGAATTGTTTACGAACCCGTATCGCGAGAAGTGCGTGAATATTTTGGAAAAGCTGTTGCCGCGCAGAGCGGTGCAGGACTCCACACTTCTGCAGGCGTATGCCACATTTCATATGATGAAGGAAGTGACGCTGTCTGGAGCCAATTATGCGGAGATTTATCGAGCGGCTTCCCGAAAATCAGCCCCCTATTTATATGCACTTCTGGCTGATTTTGCCGCATTGAAGATGCCGTTTCCGGAGGATTTTGTCCTGATGTTCGACGTGCAGCTTGATTATTTTCTTCGCTGTGTGACGCCATCTTTGGTGGCAGATCTGCGTTCCTTTCATCGGTTTTTCGAGGAATATGGTGCTCCGAATCTTGCGGCTAAGGTTCATTATTTAGTCGTGCTGAAGCTCACTTCCTTTAAAATTTTGGAAGCGGATGAAGCACGGGCGAGAGAAAAAGCGCGAACTCGAAGCGCAAAAAGCGAACAGGAAATTCCTTCTCCGGAGAAACTTTTCGGAGGGGATCTATCAGTAGACGCTTTAGACCGACTTTATCAGGTGTATTGCGACACAGAAACAAACACTGCGATTCGTCTGAGTAAAGAAAAATTTTCTGCCCTTTACAAGGCTATCAACCTCTATCCATTGGATAATTCGGAGCTTAAAATTTACGCACCAGATTCAAAAAATGTCATGGAACTGCTCAATATTTTGAGTGAAAAATTGGAGGAACCACGGAGCAGACAGCTCTCTTTTGCAGCCGATTTTTATGTCAGAAACCTACAGGAAGGTGCCTTGTTCGCTACATATGGAATGCCGCTTTTCGGCAGAAACCGTGATGAACATGAGCGGAAAAAACTGCTGCGAAAAGCCGTTTCCTTGATGGCAAAAACCTCACCCATGGATGTCCTTTGCGGCATCAGCCTGAGCAAAAAAGCATCTGATGGTAAGCTGTTATCGGCAGCGCCAGGCGATTCTCCAACGATTATCCGTAATGATGTCACACTGGAAAATGGACTGATTTATTCTTTGCTTACATCTGCTTTTTTGGCGAATTTGAGTGCTGAAACCGAAACCATCATCTTCTTCCCGACGCCGTTTTTTGTGCGGAAATGGATCGCAGATTCTGCTTTGGCCAAGAAAAAAGTCACCTTTGTCATGGGGGATTCCATGAGTGCTGAGCTCCTGAATTTTTATATTTCTGAAGGGACATATACGGCAAAAAGGGATGAAAAACTGTCCTTTATTAGTTATGAAGCGTGGTTGAAAAGTATGGGGGGCGACAAGAAATTTCATTGGAAGGAAGCAATGCTCTTTGTTGCCGGTCGCTCCCTTGAGGAGCAGAATGCATGGTATGCGACTATCAAAAAGACTGCCAATTCCCCCGTGGAAATCCATGCGCTGATCTCCAGTAAGGAGTTCGAAAATGCTCGATCTCCCTTCGCTTCAGAACTGGCGGATCCCCGTATTCAACTGCGGAGTCTGGCACTGATTCCGCAAGGAATCAATAACAGTACGCAGCCCAGAAGAAAGCTGTTTTTGAATGCATCCTTTGATCCTGATATACGCTCTGATGAGAAAAAAGAAGCGCAGAAAACCCGACTGTACGCATTTACGCTGAACACCGACTTTAAGGTTCAGGCGTTGTCTCAGTGGCATCTGCTGCCCCAAAATGGAGGTTTCCTTTCCATCGAACAGGGCAAATTGGCAGAACTGGATCAAAGTGTCCGCCAGCTTTTTCAGGCGGAACTTCTGGAGCGGAGGGCGGCCGGACGGCAAAAAAATGTAGCAATCTCCTACGAATTTACACCGGATATTACCATATGGTGCTCCAAATCTTATCCGAAGAAGGATGGATATCCGAGGTTGGAAGCGTATATCTGCGAGCCGCCACCGCAGGGAAAAGTGCAGAGAGGCTACCTGGAACGGGGAGCTCAGATTCCGGAAACGATCAAGCGAACAACATCTTTCACTGGCAGAGATATTTGCGAATGGCTGGAAAAAATATATCCGTTTTCGTACAGATATGAGCGAAATTACTACCGGGATGAGCGGGCCAAGCTTGCGGAGGAAGGAGATTCGGAAAGACTTCTGGCGAAACCGGCAAAGCCTCGTGTGAGTATCCGGGAGACAATTATAGAAAAAACGGCGGTCGAGTTTGAAAAGGCAAATCTCGCGCTCAAGACGCTGTGGTACATCTACCCATGCTTGGAAGACCTGATGTCCGGCCGGGACTACAAATTGCTGGGCGAGATGATGCTGACCGAATTGGGGCAAAACTATGTCGCGGATATGACAGAAGATGCCTGTATCACCCAGATAGAAGACCTGTATCCGGATGAGTCGCAGGCCCAGCTCCGGCGGCGCTGCCAAATCTTATATACCGTGCTTGAGCTTGCGAGAAAACAAGGCCACTGCAGAGAAAACCCACTTCAGCAGTTGGTCACAGATGAACAGCACAGCAACAAGATGTTTGCCAAGATTCGCGGTTCTCTGGCAGTGAGAAGCCTGACGAAAGAGGAATTGGTAGCCGTTTTCCAGACCATCACCACGAAGCTGGAGGCGGGGGAAACGGCATATCTGGGGGTCCTGATCCGGCTGCTTACCGGCTTGGAGAGTAATATCGTATGTGCGCTGAAGTGGGGAGACTTTGAGGAGATAGCCGACTATGGCATCTATCGCCTTGTGGTTGCCCATCAGGTGACGAATGATGGGGAAACGGTTCGCGGCTTTGACAGCTTGGAGGATTACCGGCTCTTACCCTGCTGTAAACTCCTGGCTGCCTATTTGCTACAGCAAAAGCGGGCAACGCAGGAGTCGCTGGCCTCGCATTACGGCGGAAGCATACGTAACTTCCCCATTGTGACAGCCAGCGGAGAGAAGGCCCGTTGGCAGGATTATGAAGTGATGCTTGCTCCGAAAGAATTGGAGCGGGTCAGCCGGGAAATCCTTTCCGCTGCCAAGCTGGATGCACATATGGTTACTATACCTGATTACCAAAAAGGAAGCAAAGAGACGAATTTAAGCCACTATCAGGGAGATTTTTTCCGTGAGAACTTCAAATACTGGGCGCAGGAGCTATGTAAATTCACAACGGATGAGCTGGCATATCATGTGGGAAATATACCCGCAACGACCTTCGGAAAGTTTTATTGTGACTTCCTCAATGACGTTTCTCAGTTGACGCTGTATGTAAAACTGCAGCGATTAGGCGCAATTTTGGCCTGCAATGAAGAAACGATGGCTGTCCGAAAAACATATGAGGGGCATTCTGCGTTTGCACATACGTTCCCTGCGAAGGGTAGCAGACCAGCACAAATTCACATCTGCCTTTCGCAGGAGAGCCATGGCGGAACCGTCCAAGTGGCTGTGGAAAACCGGTTTGGTCTCCACATAGATGTTACTGGTTTCGTTGAAGAATGAAAGGGGGCCCGAATGTCAGAAATAGATTATACACTGCGGGACTATCGCTACCCGAACGAGGGATACGACGGATGTGAGACCTTTGCAGGTGTGCTGCGGACTTTCTTTCCCCGGTGGTGTGCCGACGGAAAGGCAGCGGGGTTACCGAAAAGCTGGTTGCCTGCTACTGCCGAGGAATACGCTATGCACTACCTGAACCGAATTTTACCATTGCTGGATCCAAACAAACCGATGCATATGTACGAAGAAGCGGATTTCAATGGCGTTTTGGAGCAGTTGTGGAATATTTACCATTTTAGCGATTCCACACTGGAACATTATCGGAACTTGATTTGGATCGTCTACAAGGCGGGCTTTGAATCCGGCCTCTACCCAGACAATATTTTCTGGGGAGAAGTCTATGACCCCAGTGAGCACACGGACACGGAAAATGAGGAGCACCGCGTTCGGATCCGGACAAGGCTTCGGAAGTCCTTGTCACGGGAAGAAAACCTGAGGATTCTGGAATGGTTTCATGCACTGGACCCAGAGACCGCATCCGGAGAGGAGGTAGGGCTTCTGATCATGTATTTCCATGGAGCCAGAAATAATGAGGCGTGTGGAATGAACTATGGCCATCTTTACCGCTTACCCAAATATCCGGATCTGCCTCTCATAGACCTGATTCAAACCACTCAGATCAACAGCAGCCGGGTGAAAGCCGGCGGAAAGACTGGGAATGCCCTGCGTACTTTACTGGGAATGCTGCCATTTGTAGAATTTCTCGAAAAAAGACGGGCAGCCATTGAGCGCAAGGTCGCTACAGGAGAGTTCTTCCTCCCGGAGGAGAGCGAAGGGAAAATTGAAAAGCTTCCGGTTGTTTGCCGTGGAACTTCTTACGGCACCCGCTGCTCATCCAAGGATCTGTCAGTGGCTGGACGGAAGTTGTTTGAACGAATTGGCATTCGTAACGGAGAACTGGCAGAGTTAAACAGCATGCTGCGAAGTCGGCTGTTTCAGGATGCGGATATTGACGAAAAGGAAGTAACCACCTATTTGTTTCGGCGCAATTTTGCAACCATATTGTATGGATTGGGGCTGCCGCTGAGCGATATACAATATTATCTTGGGCACGATGTGGAAGATACAGACACGGCGCGCAACCACTATACCAATAAGGATAAGTTGCTGGCAATTAAGGACAAGTTGGACTGGCATCCGGTGTATGCTGTTTTGGGAAGAGAGACCCGCGTGGACTGTGTCAGTTCAGGAAAACCTTGCCGGCAAATGAAGGATGTCCCGGGAGACGCATTCCGGATCACATTTGATCAAAACTATACAAATTGTTTCATTGATGTGCAATGTGCTGAACCGGATGATGAAATTTCGTTAAAAATGACGAATGAGAAAAACGAGCCGATTTTCGCTGTTTTTGATGCCAAAACAGGCCTTGACGCATATGGGAAAACGGCTAATATACGCCTGCCAATTTGGAAAAATTACCAGGAGCACAAAATCGTATAAAAGGCATTTGAACCCGTCGCAGTCGCGGTAAACGCATTTCTGCGACGGGTTTTTTCTTCCAGTTTGGATCTTGAAAAATTGAATGATTATTGCCGGGAAAATCAGTATATTGTTGTTGTTTTCTGGAAAAATAACAACAATTGACAGCGAATAAATAAGAACGTATAATAAAAGGGACAGAAGCAAAAAAACGATGTACAATAAAAAAACGTAGCTGGCTGCCGCGCCTTCAACCGTATGTTTTATTGTAGGAGGTGTTATATGTCTAGTTCTGCGTACGAAATATTGCCTGACGGAAAATGCAAAGAGCGTCAGGCAGCAGACTGCGGTGAGGCTGACAGAGAAAAGACTTTCTGCTGCCTCCATTGCAACGTGCGCGTCTATCTGCATTTGCCGATGGATAAACGCAAGATCAGACGCTATTTTGCGGCAGGTGATGAACCACACAAGGAGGGATGCCCGGCTTACAAAGAGAGACTGTTTCAGACGGTCTCGCATTTGGACCACACGGGAGACGGGGTTGATTTAGAGGAGTTAATGAGAGGCTTCCGGCAAGTTTGCCGCCATCATCCTGGAGGGGACAAAGGCACAGATGACGGCCTGACAGTACGTCCCAAAGATGATCCTGAGGAAGAACCTGACCTCCCTATCCAACCGCGAGCACGTAAACCGTCGACTCTCGTCCAATTTTACGTGATTCTCAAGGATCCGATTAGCACTAAGTATTCGGGGTATGATGTCCATGAGTTAATTGTGGATAAAAGCACAATTAACTACCATCGTAATCATACGCTCGACCACACAGCTCTGGTCGTGTGCAAGCGGTGCATGCCTCCCACAGAGATTACAGATCGGCTCAAAGCAGAAAGCATCTACGCTAGGAGCCTGACTTTTAAAGCGCCGTATGCTGCCCCTCGGGGGCAGAAAGATATCTATTATGTGCTGGTTTGCAATACCGCAGACGACCGCAGCACGATACTCAATACGATAACAAAGGATAGAGAAAAGTGCGGTAAAAATGGGGCGGACGATAAGTATCTTGCAATAGCGAAGTGGCGGCTTTACATCGAAAACAATAGGTTCCGTGTGTATATCGGAAATCTGCCCAACAGTGGCTGCTTCCGAAAGTTACGGCCGAGCAACGATCTTGAGGATATAACAGTATTCGAAAAAGAAGAATAAGCGTAAAAAATAACAGCTGACGTTCTGCTGATTCACAGCGCGTCAGCCGTTATTTTTTTATTTTGGCCGATCCCGATCCATGGTCTCAGAAATTGCGCGCTTAATAAAAGAAGCCATACTCTCTCCCATCATAATAGCGTGGTACTGAATCTGTTCACGATCTTCGGCAGTAACCCGAATTTTCACGTCAACAAACTTAGATAAATACTTCTTTACAGCCTTTTTTTGGGAATCCGATGTCTTGTTTTTTCTTTTCTGCATAAGTGCCTCCAAATTCCAAAATTCCCAGAAAAAAGAAATGTAACTATGTGTCCATATACAGCTTGACATATGGGGTCATAGATGCTATAATACGAATAACAAGTAAAAAGCAGCAGCGTGTGAGAGCTGGCACTCCCACACGCCTGCGCAGGTGGTAATGGCACCAGCACAGTAGTACAAGACTACGCTACGGAGTAATTATACCCATTTTTCAGTCGTTATGCAAGACCTAAAACGGCGGGATATGGGCCTCACCTTTCCGGAGCAGTTTGAAGCGCTATGCGGGTTCCGAACCTGCATGGCGCTTTTTGCTGTATCCGAAAGAAAGGTGTGAGGTACCATGAAGGACTTCTGCTAAAAAACAGCAAAATCCCGTTCCCATCAAAAAATAACAAAATTATGGAGGTCATTATGAGTAACGATATTTTGAAGAATCAGTATCTCACTGTTGCCAATGTTGGCCGGTATCTGAACATCAGCCAGTCTAAGGCCTATGAGCTGGCCCACCGCAAGGATTTCCCGGTCTGCCGCTTCGGCGGCAGCATCCGGATCCCCCGGGAGGCATTCCTTTCCTGGGTCGAACAGCATACCTGCATCCCCAACAGTCTCATCGCCTGAGGTACATGCCATGGCAAGAAAGAGATCCCACGGAGAGGGCAGCGTCTGGAAACTGAAAAACGGCATGTGGCGCGGACAGCTCATGGACGGATACACAGACGGAGGAAAGAAAAATATCATCAGTTTCTCTGGTGAGACCCGCGGCGAAGTCTTGGAAAAACTCCGGGACTATCAGAACAAAAAGGATGCCCACATCCATGTAGACAAAAAGCTGACCCTGAGCAATTGGGCAGACCTCTGGTACTGCGACTATAAGTCGCAGGTACAGGCGTCCACTTACAGTGGATACCAGTATACGCTCAAAATCATCAAAGAGCAAATGGGGACGCAGACTCTCTGTGATGTTTTACCCATCGACATCAACCGTTTTATGGATTTTTTAGTAGCGAGCAATTACAGCCTCTCTCAGATAAGGAAGTGCAGAACCATGTTGATTCAAATTTTTGATGCTGCCGATGCCAACGGCCTTGTAGCAGGCAATCCTGCCCGAAAGGCCAAGATCATCCGGGACAAGGATGGAACCCTGTCTGAGCCCCGGTATGAGAAAGACGCCTTTGATGACGAAGAGGTCGAGCTGCTAAAAAAGAACCTGCCCCACAACCTGACCGGTTACAGCATCCGCGTGATGCTGGATTCCGGCCTTCGGGTTCAGGAACTGCTGGCCCTCTCTCCGTCGGATATCGCCGAGGATGGCTCTGAGATCCGGGTCTGCCATGCCATTAAAACCGTGGATAACCACCCTGTTCTGGGCCCGCCCAAGAGCAAAAGCGGATTCCGCACGATCCCGATCCCTGAAGACACGCGGGCCGCTGCAAAGTATCTCCGGGAGTACGGAGGCAAGGATCGCATCTGGAGCCTTCCCGGCCGCAATCCCTATTACAGTGTGGGAGCGTTCCGGCGGCGGTATTATACCGCCATCGGACAGGTGGAGGGTGTACGAAAACTCACCCCCCACTGCTGCCGCCACACCTATGTCACCCGGCTACAGGCCAAGGGTGTGCCGCTGGAATTGATTGCCCGTCTGGCAGGTCACAGCAGCATCGCCACCACCAATGACTATACACACACTTCTATGGAGACCCTGTCGAACGCAGTCTCCCTGCTGAACATGGAATACGAAAGGGGTGCTGGAAATGAAGCAGTATGATATTTGGCTGGCGGATATTCCCGCCCCGAAAGATAGTCACGTTCAGCATGGCCGTCGGCCAGTTGTTATTATTTCCAACAATTTGGCCAATACCCACAGCCCGGTGGTCACTGTGATTCCTCTGACTTCTCAGATGAATAAGCATCAGTTGCCCACCCATGTCTACCTGTGGGGACAGGGTCTGGACCGCGCCAGCATCGCTTTGTGCGAGCAAGTGATGGCGGTGGACAAGCCCCGTCTCTTGCGCAGGATGGGCATCGTTTACAAGGCCTACGACCGCATGGCTCTTCGCCATGCGTTGGCCATCCAGTTGGGCATGGAGAACCATAAGGAAATCGCTGCGTAATTTGAGGAGGATAATCAATATGACAAATTGTAAGGATATTCACAGCCGTTATGTGCTGCGTGCGATGGAAGACCATTGCCTGAATGGCGACGCCTATGTTGCGGAGGATGTTCTTTACCACCGCTGCAAAGAGCGGCAGAGAGGTCTCTCCTATGCGACCTTCAAGGCTGATCTGGCCGAGCAGATCCGGTTGGGGTACATTCATCCCGAGGGCTCTCACCTCTATATAAATCGGACGTGGCGTTATGAGGAAGACGCTTCCAAGCAGCTGGTCACCATTTTGCGGCAGCCCACGCTTCCGGCTATGGCCGTCCCTGAAAACCTGTCCGTCAACGGCATCGCCCTCTGCCAGGAGCAGAGGGCGGCGGTGGAACTGGCTCTGACCAACAAGCTGTCGCTGATCCTGGGCGGCGCCGGCTGCGGCAAGAGCACCCTGATTCGGGCTATCGTCAACATGGTTGGCGCGGGGCACTCTATGGTGTTGTGCGCTCCTACCGGTAAGGCGGCCCGTAATCTCGAAAAGCGAACTGGCCTGTCGGCCCGCACAGTTCACAGTGCCCTCGGAATGCACCCGGACGAGGACTTTCTGGCTCCTGTGACATGGAATACCACCCAGTTGGTCGTCGTGGACGAAGCCAGTATGATGACGTTGGAAATGCTGGCCGGAATCCTGCACCGGGTTCCCAAAATCTGCCGGGTGGTGCTGCTGGGGGATACCAACCAACTGCTGTCTGTTGGCTCAGGCAACGTCCTGCCTGATCTGCTGGCGCTGGGTGTTCCCTGCGCCCGGCTGGAATTGAACCACCGGCAGGACGATGAGGCCGAAGCGCTGCTGCACAATGTAGTGGATTTTAAGAAGCTGCATTCCAAGCCAGATCTGGCGTTCGATCAGAGCTTTTGCCTCCACGAAATGGGGACAGCGGAAATCAAGGAGGCCGTTACAGAAGAAGCTGCCAGACGCTTCGCACAAGGGGAGTCTGTGCAGGTGCTCTCTCCTTACAACAACAAAGGGAATCTGTCCGCCTATGCACTGAATATGGCCATCCGGGATCGGGTCAACCCGCTGGAACGTGGAAAAATAGTACTGAAAAGAGACAAGGACAGTTTCCGTGACAACGACCGGGTGATCATCCTCCAGAATGATCGTGAGCGCAACTGCAGCAATGGGGATGTGGGGATTCTCCACATCCTCAAGGTTGAAGAAAAACGGGTCACATACTGCGTGGAACTGCCGGACGGCCGCTGCCCCACATGGGACGATGCCAGCGGCCTCGCACAATTGTCCCTTGCCTACTGCCTGACTGTCCACAAGTCACAGGGCAGCGAGTATGACACCATTTTGCTCCCCATTGCCAAGGGTATGGATGGGATGCTCAGCCGTAACCTGCTGTATACGGCCATTTCCCGCGCCAAGAAACGGGTCATTCTTTACGGTGACCCTCAGGCCCTGGATGTGGCGGTGCAAAAGAATCTCCCCCAGCGCAAATCCCTGCTGGTTCCCAAGACCCGTATGCTTTTGGAATGCGCGTGATTATGAATGTTCAAGTTGAACATTCACAATTTGGAGGTTTGATATGACTTTGCTTTGGTTTGATATCATTGCGACACTGATCTATGCCGCAAGCATGGTGTGCCTGCTCCACGAGTTTCGGGCTTTAACGCCCGAAGCTCGCCATGAGCGGCAGACGGTACCGATGCTGCTGGCTTTCACAGCGCTGTATGTTGTGGTAATTTGGAAAACCCACTCTTTAGCGGCAATGTTCAGAGGAGGTTGATAGGATGGAATATGACAATTGTTGTGCGGCAATGGGGATGATAACTGAAATTTTCGATACCGAGACAGTAAAGTGGGAACGGCGAAAACCGTTCCCACCTGCGTTTTGCATATCGATTCTATGTTGTGTCTGCCCTGCTTATCCATCCAATACCCAGTCTAATTTTTATTACCTTTCGCTCTACAAATAATAGTCGGGTGAAACTTTCCGATATTAAGAAAACGCCGGCCAATTGTCCGGCGTTTTCCTATGTCATTTTGTAAGTGTCAGCTTGAAATCCTCTCCATCGGTATCAACCGTCACCTGATAGCCTTGTGTCCCGGCATAGTGCGGATTAAATCAGAGATTCCCTAGAGCCATACAACCCGTCTTCTCAGTTTCTCCACGCTGTCCTTGTCAGTCGATGGTCATTTAGTCGGAGAAGCAAATCAACAATAAAACAGCAACAAAAATTTACGCACCTACACTCATCGGAATAGGCGGCTTCCGGGAAGAAAAAGTCTCAGGCTTCGCGAAAAAAAGCCGTCTGCCGGTATAAGCCTGCTGTCTTCCTGAATGTTCGTAAGCGATAAATATCTCGTACCTTGACAAGAATGCCGGCAACCACCAGAGTGTGGCTACCGGCATTCTTGTCAGGGTGCTTTCTTGCATACATCGGGTGGTTCTCGGGCCAAAGCATCAGATTATGATACCAAAAGTTATTTCTTCCGCAGATGGAGCTGATCGATCAGTACATTGCACGCCTGCTTGCTGCCGCCAGCTCGGAATTCGTCCTCCGGCACGCAGGTCAGCGCACCAAATGTGCAGGACTTTACACAGGCAGGCTCAAGGCCGTTTTTCACCCGGATATTGCATCCGTCACATTTGACCATTTTCCCGTCGGACTTGCGGTAGCGCGGTGCGCCGAAGGGGCAGGCCATGGCACAGCTTTTGCAGCCGATACAGTTGGTATTGTCGTAGACGGTGAATCCCGTTTCAGAATCCTTGCTCAGGCACCCCACCGGGCAGGATGGAATGCACGGCGCATCCACGCAATGCATACATGCTGCGGAAATATATACATAGTAAACACTGCCGTCTTCCAATTCCACTTCATCGTTATACGTTTTGCGGAAGCACTGATCGCCCGCCACAATATCTGTGTCGTTCTGGTCTAGGCACCCCATCATGCACGCAGAGCAGGCGCTGCACTTGTCCGCATCAAATACAAATACATGTTTCATATCAAGCCTCCTGAATCTTGCGGATACCGCAGCGCATCCCCTTGAAGCCGGGATAGCCGGAGTACGGATCCAGATGATTGCGACCTACCAGATTATTTACATTTGCCTCCGTATACCCATGGATTGCCATAATAACGCCAGGGCTCGCCTTATGTGTAAGCTTCACTTTCATGCAGATCTCGCCGGAAGGACTGGTCAGTGCTACTGTGTCGCCTTCCTGAATTCCCAGCCGCTCCGCATCGTCCGGGTGAATCTCACAGGTGGGGTCGGGCCGCAAGCTCCGAAGCCACGGTGTTTCATGGACGCGGGAATGAATCGCGTGCGGCAGCCGTGCGCCTGTGCACAGATAGAACGGGTACTTCTCTTTGGTTTCGGGATCATTCTGGTCAGCCAACGAATCCCGATAACTTGGCAGTGGATCTAGCCCGTATTTGGGATCCACGGCCGCAATTGCATTGGAATAAAATTCGAACTTGCCGGAGGGTGTCTTAAATCCGTTTTCCAGCAATTTCCCCGGCATCACCGGCCACTTTGCCGCAGGGACCTTCATGACTGGCTCGGTACTGGCCTTCAAATCAGCCACCGTCAGGCCGCACCCTTCAATCATCCAGTCCACGCAGGCTTCATACCCCTGCTTGAGCAGGTCGTCATCCAGATCCATGACCTTTGCCAACTCACAGAGGATATCCACATCGCTTTTCGATTCGTACAGCGGCTTGATAACCGGCTTTGTGAAGGTCAAATAGCCGCCCTCATACGGTTTGAGCTCTCCTCGCTCCAGGGAGGAGCAGGCGGGCAACACAATGTCGGCATACTTTGCGGTCATCGTCATGAAAAGGTCGGTATCTACAAAAAAGTCCAGTTTGTCCTTCATGGTGGCCAGCAGCTTTTCCGTTTCGGGGAACATTTTCGCATTCATACCCTGACCGACGATTGCACGGACAGGGTAGGGCTTGTCTTCTTCCAACTGTCGCAGCAGATCCATCGCCTGGAATTCGTCATACTGCGCATTCCACAAGGGGAAACGCTGCGCACCAATCCGCTCTGGGCCATCCGCCGGATACCGTTCCGAACGGAACTGTTCCTCACGGGTCGTAAAACCGGCAGATTTATGTACGTAGCTGGGGGGAATGGGATAGTTTCCGCCAAGCCGGTCAAAGTTGCCGGTCAGAGCACCCAGGCACATAATCGCGCGCTGTGTATTGAAGCCGTTGATATGATGCACGATTGCGGAGGCAGAGAAGTTGGTGCAGGCAGGTCCGTTGGTGGCGTATACTTTTGTCGCCTCAAAAATATCATCTGGATTCAGGCCAGTAATCTCCGCCACCTTATCCAGAGGATACTCGTCAGCCAACGCCTTGTATTGCTCAAAGCCGTATGTATACTTCCGCACATAATCCATATCCGCCCAGCCGTTTTCGATGATGAGCTTTGCCATCCCCAGAGCCAGGGCACCGTCTGTACCGGGTTTGATTTTCAGGAAAATATCCGCCAGATTCTTGGTGGCCGGGGTATCCCGGATGTCAATGATAATGACCTTCCCGCCCCGCTCCTTCAGACGGCGGACTCCCGCAACAGAGAGATGGTTAGAATAGTATCCCTCAAAGTTCCAGCCAAGGAAAGTGTGAGCGTTTGCCAAATCGGCCGCTCCGCCGCATCCTGCTGTTACCTTGCAGGCGATTGCCATGGATGCAAAGCAGGTACTGTCATCTGTTCCGAAATTCACACTGCCGAACACATGGGCAAAACGGTGCAGAATCGGCCGGTACCACTTGCAGTAGCCGCTGAAAAAGGCCACAGAACTGGCACCGTACTGCGCCTTGACAGCATTCAGCTTTTCGGCGATGATCGCGTAAGCCTCATCCCATGTGATCGGTTCAAACCTGCCATCTCCCCGCTCACCTATCCGCTTGAGAGGCGTTTTAATGCGATCAGTCCGATACACATAATTTCTCAGAGAAGACCCCTTAGTACATAGCTTTCCGTTATTCAGCGGATGCCCCGGCGTACCTTCCACACGGATGACCTGACCATCCTTCACATAGCAGTCTACACCGCAATGAATTCCCGGACTGCAAATGGCACACAAAGAATGCTTGACCTCTATGCCGGTGTCCTCACCGGGGATCTTGGCCTTGATTTTTTTTTCCAGTTCAGTCAATGGTAATCCCTCCCAAAAAGTCGATAAATTCATCAGGGAAGCCTCTGTTTCGCATACAGCACGCAGTTTTTACATCAACACCTACATTCGGATTCTTGATGGATTTAATAAATGTGCTTTTGAACAAGCCGTTACTTTCAGCGGAACCTATCATATTGATGCATTTGATCTCGGTATCGCTGCGAACCGCCCGGATATAGTACCGGTCATCTTCATATTCATATACCCGATCTTCCGGCCGACAAACGGCTACGTCGCCGATGCTGATAAAGTCATAGTCTAGATAATGGGCCAGGTTCACCAGAACATTCGCGTCAAATTCCATAAGCGCACCCGCCATATTGGCACCTGCAACCTGTCCCTGTGTACGGGCGTTATACCAGATGGCAATATTGCGGTGCATGCCGGCCTGAATGTCCACAGCCTCCGCACAATCTCCGGCGGCATAGATGCCCTCATAATTGGAACACATATGGCAGTCCACCTGAATGCCCCGCCCAATCTTCAGACCGCTGTCCTTCAAGAATCCGACGTTCATCCGCATACCAATGCATACCGCCACAAGATCCGCCGTAAACCGGCAGCCGTTCTGCATCACGGCGGTTAACCGGCCATCTGCTTCCTGCTGAATCTGCGAGAGCATCTGGCCACATGAAACCTTTACGCCCTTTGCCTCCAGATCTTTCTGCACCCGCAATGCCGTTTCTTCAAACGCAGCCACATAGAACATCCATTTGGCGCCGTCCACCAGTGTGGAAGTGACTCCGTTTTCCACCAGATCTTCAATGACCTTGATTCCCACCCAGGAAGCACCGATCACCAACGCGGTTTTTACCGTTCCCTCTGCCAGAATTTTTTTGAGATGAACCGCATCCTGAACCGTCCGCATTTTAATGACACCAGGCAGGTCAATCCCCGGAATCGGGGGCATGATTGCAGAAGCACCGGTGCTGAAGAGAATCTGGTCAAAGCTCCGCTTGCTCCCATCGGCAAAGCAGAGTTCTTTTTTCTCCGGAATCAGGCCTGTAACAGGGCAGTCCGCATGAAAATTGAGGTCCAGTTCTTTTTCAATCTCGTCCAGATTGCCAAACGGAAAAAGCGCTTCATAAGGGATCGCTCCCTTTACATAGTAGGTCGTCAGCATAGGATTATAAGGACCTACATTGGTATCTGAATAAACATCAATGCTGGAAATCCTGTCATGCTGTCGGATTTCTCTGGCTGCGCAGTAACCTGCTCCGCCAAAGCCGACAATCGCAATCTTGCTCATAATGCCCTCCTTAAAAAGAGATGTTCCTGCTTTCAGAACAGTGCGTCTGCGATGGAGGCAATATCTTCCACGTTTTCAATGCTGCAAAGGAGGTTGATTGCCTTTTCCAGCCGCTCCCCCTGTAGTACGGGAGCCGCTTGTACCCGGAATCGCTCAACAAATTGCTCTCTGCTCATCATGTTTCTGGGGTGCCCGGGATGATAGGACATGGTGTCCTCATATTCCCGGCCATCCTTTAGCCGAATCGTGATATGCTTCACAGGGTATGCGCCCGTATCGGAACGGAACATGGTGAAGCCTGTCATCGGCGAATCCATGGGGGAGGGGCCGGAGTGAATGCGCTTCGCCAGTGCAATGGTATCGGGATCCTTCATTTTTTCCGGCGTATACCAGTGTGCGCCCGGATGGGGATCCCGCAGCATAGATGCAACCACAAAGGGAATGGAGAACTGTGCGTGCGTCACGGAAGTGAAGCCCTCGTCCGGTGCCCACATTCTTTCAAACACTGGCGGATCCACAATGATCTCTTCAATCTCCTCTGGGCTGATGTGATTTTCATGCGTCAGATTATAGACAACCTCTGCTGTTGTCTGTACCCACATATTGGCAGGCCAGTGCTTCATCAGCGTTTCCATAATCAGATACCGTCTTCCAAGATCCCGCGTCAGCCATGATTCAACATACTCCGGTTGATGCTCCCTGCGCTCGTTATCGCCGTCCTGCCCTTCTTCGCCGCAGACAATGCCCATATAGCAGCGGGAATCGTCCAGCGCATCCCGCTGATTGTGGATTCCCTTCTCCACAGACTTGGCAATCAGAAAGCCGTCCCTTGCGCGGTAGCCATGCTCATAGTGGTAAAAGTCCGACATGGTCATGGCATGGTAAGCCGTAGGCAGCGTGCTGCATTCACAGCCGACACCAATGGCCTGATTGATCTTTCTGGCGTCAAACCCGTAGAGCTTGGCAATTGGAATGATGCAACCGAAGATCTGCCAGGAAGTCAGACCCCAGCCTTTGGTTTTCCACCGTTCATCAGTCGGTTGCACTGCCATGGCAATTCGCTGATAAACCTCATAGCCGGCTACGATTGCCGTAATGAGATCCTTGCCACTTTTGTGCTTTTCCTCTGCGGCAAGCCAAGCACACGGAATGACGCCTGCCGCAGGATGCCCTGTCCATGAGCAGTCCTCCCAATCCAGCGCGTCGGACATGGTGCCGAGAGCCAGCGCCGCGTTGACAGCCGCCATTTGCGTTCCCACACCCCACACGGTGGTGGGGCCGCCGGGGCCGCCGTTTGCCTGAGTGGACATCTGCATGACCTTTTCGGTCGTCGTGGTATTGCGAGCCGCCAGTGTCACGCCGATCGTCTGAAGCATGATCATTTTGGCTCGTTCCACAACTTCCGGAGGAATCTCTTCAAATTTCAGTTTTTCCGTATATTCGCTCAACTGCTGGGTATAAGTAGTCGGCGTCAGGTAGTTGTTGTCCTTAAATAGGCGATTATACCGCATACTGCATCTCCTGTCTCGTTATGGTTTGTGTGATTATGGATTAGAACAGCAGAGCCGGCAGGCCGGATGCGTCCTGCTTGTCCTCCAAATGGCAGATATACTCAATGACGGCTTCTGCACGCTCCGGGGAGAGAACCCGCTTTGTCTCCAGCCGGAATCGATCCTTGAAGGCATCTCTCGTGAGCATATAGTGCGGATGTCCAGGATGCGTAAATGCGCTTTCCTCATACTCCGTGCCATCCTTCATCCGGACAATCATGAATTTCTCCGGATGCTTTCCGTCAATCAGATCCTTAATGATCTTCAGCCCTTCCATTTTCACGAAGCCATCCGCTTGAACCTTCTGCATCAGCGCAATAATCCGGGGGTCTTTCATGGTTTCAGGCTGATACCACAATGCGCCCGGCTCGGGATGGTACATGGCGCAGGCCACACCATAAGGGATAGAGAACTGTGCCTGTGTGACGGAATCGTATCCGGTTTCCGAACTCCAGTGCCGGAAGGCAACGGACGGCCGGACAATAATCTCCTGAATTTGATCCGGATCAAACGCGCATTTTGTAACCAGTTTGGTAGCCAGTTCCGCATAGGTCTGGACGAACACGTTTGCGGGCCAGTGCTTTACCAGAAGCATATCCATCATCATCCAGTGGGAGCCGAGATCCTTTGTCAGCCATTCCGGCTCCTGATATCCGCAATGCACAAGATAAGCAGTAGGATCATCAAAAGCATCTTCCATGTTTTCAATGCCGGCTACCGCCGTCTTAATCATCGTCACTGTGTTCTCTGCCCGGTAGCCATACAGATAATCCAGAGAATCCGACATGGTGATTTCATGGATATTGGTGTTGATAATCGCGCAGGCGGTGCCGATACCAAATGCCTGATTCATTTTCAGTTCATCCAGATCCATCAGCTTCATGAGAACCGCCAGATTGCCGAAGATATTGTAGCTGGTAATATTGCTGCGCCCTGCCAGAGCAATCCGCTGGTAAGCCTCATATCCCGCTACAACGGCGGTCAGCATTTCCTGCCCGCTTTTCTTCAGCACTTCCGCACCGATAATTGCTGTACAGATGATGGTGGCGGACGGATGTCCGGTCACGGAGCAGTCCTCCCAGTCCAGCATATCCCCCATTGTACCTGCGGCAAACGCCGCCGCTTCCCAGCTTACTTTCCGCCCATCTGCCCACAGGGTGGCATCACCCTCTTTGCCGGCAGACATTTCAATTGCGATGTCCATGGCATCGCGGACCTGCTTGAGTTCCGCACTGCAAAGACTTACGCCAACTGTCTGCATAATCATCATCTTTGCCCGTTCAATCACAGCGGGGGGAATATCCTCATAGCGGAGTGTTTTGATAAAATGACAGAACTGCTTTGTTCTGTCCGTAGTAATCGTATGTACGTTGAAACCCATATTGATTCCTCCTGCTGTCCTTTAAATCGTAAATAGTTTCCCGAGATGGGGGATTTTTTCCTGAATGTGGCAATGGTGCAGTGCACTCCACAGAGTTGCTTGATGGCTGGTAATCACCGGCACGCCCAAATCCGTTTCTATCTTCTCCAGAATTTCCAAGGTCGTCAGGCCCATGCAACTCAGGAAGAACGTATCGGCGCCATTCAGCGCAGTTTTCATCGCATTCTGGTACAGGAAAGATTCGCTGGCCGTTTCAAAGAAATTCGTACCCACTACGCTCATGTCCATGCCGACGATGTTGGTCACTTCAAAGCCGTTATCCTCCAGGAATTTCTTTTCAATGATATTCGTCGCTTCCGGATATGGAGTCAGGACGGCCACTTTCTTCGTCTCTACGGCATGCAGTGCTTCCAACACGGCCGTGCTGGTTGTCAGTCCCGGAAAGCCGCTGGCTTTCTCAATCAGTTCACAGCACTCCTTGTCCCATCCGATGCCTTTGATGCAGCTGCCCGACGTACATCCGAACACCACCAGATCCAGATCCGGATATCCCTTGAATTTTGCCGCCGTCTCAGCCAGCTGATCCGTAAGGATAATCAGGCCTTCCGGGGTCGGACCGGGAAAGTTGATTTTCATGGATGCAAAACTGACCCCCTCTGGAGCATAGATGTGGAATGCGTGCTCCGCATTTTCACTCATCGGAGTAATCAGCCCGATTTTTGCTCTCCATCCATACATAAATAAATCTCTCCTTTATTCGTTATGAGCACTGTCAATAAAATTAATATATCATTTATGCCGTGAAAAATGGTCTCTCCTGTTTTTGTTATCTACTAACGGGAAAGATTATACCAACGGTATTGCGAAGTTCATCCTTCTCCGCTCCGGTGGTACATGCTGAAATGAATATTGCTTTTTACACCAGATTCTACTATAATTTATGATAAAAATGTATAAACTGCGGCGCACGTTTTTTGAGCTATGGTTACAAAAGGTTGAAAGGATGAGTAAAAATGCAAGTTGAGCACCTGCGCTATCTTCTTGACATTTATAATCTGCGGTCCATTTCGGCAGCCGCGCATTACCTGCATATTGCCCAAACTACTCTCAGCGCGGTCATAAAATCCGTTGAGGATGAGCTTGGCTTTTCGGTATTCAAACGAATGCCTACCGGGGTTGCCCCTACTGAAAAGGGACAGGCCGTTCTGAATCTGGCATGGGAGGTTACCGTCCGCTATGAGTCGCTGATGAGCCTGCGGGATCGTTCCGATGAGCCTCCTCAATTTTTCAATCTTCTGGTTTCGCCGGTTCTGCCGGCGTTCATCCTAACGTCGATTACGGAGAGATTCTCACAGTTTCATTCCTTTGGAAACATCTGTTTTGAAGAATACCCCAGCAAGAATATCGCCGCCGCAATTGCAGGGCGGATGGCCGGCATTGGCTTTGCTCTTCTCTCAAAGCGGCAGTTTATTCAGATTCAGCACAGCTACACATCTCAATATGTCACGATAGAGCTGCTCTATGAAGACAATCTGTCCTGTATCGTTCCGGCAGACAGTTTGGCGGCAACGCAGGGTAGCATTATGCTGAAAGACTTAAAAGATACACATGTAGTCCTTCCCTATGCGCCCATGGATCAGGAATCCTTTCTGACCAGCCTTTCCCGTTACCTACCCAATTTCAGTATCCTGCCGGATATCTCTCTGCTACTGGCTGGGGTAGCCCGCCATGAATTCATTTCCATTCTTCCCCACAAAACGATTGAGCAGGATATTTTTATACGCAACGGCGAATGCCGGATTATTCCGATTCTGGATCCGGAATATGACTTTTCCATCTGTGCCTGCCTTTGTTCCCGCCCCTTCAATCGCCTGAACCGGTAGGAACAGTTTGCCTATCACTGCATCAAAAACTTCTGTGCTGAATTGCTGTCCCCGGCCAGTCAGAATTCATCTGAGGTGACCAACTATAAGAAGTCAAGGGAAAATTGAAAAATTTTCATCTGGTCAAAAAAGGGCGCAGAAAACCAAGCCCTCTTCCGAGGACTTCAAAAAAAGTTGATCATGGGTCAGCGAACGAGATCCGGGTTATAGGACAGTTCTTTCGTCTGAAGCGTATAAATAACCCGCAAAAGCTTTTTAGCAACATGGGTAAGAGCAACGCGGTGCTCCTTGCCCTCGGCACGTTTCTTGGCGTAGTAGGCCGCAAAAGTCGGTTCGTTGTTAATCACTGTCTGCGCACAGTTCATCATGGCATAGCGCAAATGGGAAGAACCGTGCTTTACCATCTTTCCAGTGCTTTCTGAAGTGCCGGATTGAAAATATCCAGGCTCCATTCCGGCAAAGGAAAGCAGTTTGGATGGACTGTTGAACTTGGAAAGATCACCAAATTCAGAAAGAATAACCGCGGCGGAAGCTGCACCGATTCCCGGAATGGTCAGCATAGGCGGAGCAAGGTCAAGGACACAGTCATGGATCTGCAACTCAATTTCCTCCGCCTTGCTTTGAAGCTGGTTGTAAATATCGATGGTGATCTCCATTTCCTGAAGCAAATAGTCGCAAGTTGAACCGACCGTATTTCTGACCAGCGTCTTGAGTTCAACAAAATCCACCATGGAGAATCTTCCTCGAGATAGATGCCGCAATGGTTCGTAGGATTTGGAATTCATGTTGGATATTTTCTCTGGAGAAGCGTAATGGGAAAGAATATACAGTGCCGTTGCCGAAAATCTTCCCTTGAAAAAAGGCTTGAATTCAGGGAAGACCTTGTCAAGGATGTTTGTCAACTCAACCAGTTGCTTGCTCCGTTGCCGAATCAGGTTGTCCCGAAATCTTGTTAGTGACTTTAGCCTTTCAAGCGTGTAAAATGACGGTGGATAGGGCTTGTACTCTACCGTCATCAGATATTGGGCGATCATGAGAGCGTCGATGGAATCCGTCTTTGTTTTTCTGAGCGATTTGCTGTGAACAAATTGGTTGATCAGAAGCGGATTAAACTCTATGAACGAGAAGTCGTTGTTTTCAAGGAACAGCTTCAGATTTTGCCCATAATGACCGGTAGCTTCAAGCCCTATCTTCTTTTTGCCATCGAGGGCATCAAGCAACTCCTTGAGCAAAGAAAACCCCTCGCGGTCATTCTGGAACGACCACGAGGGTGTGATGACATCGCCAAGCTCATCAACAATGGCGCAGTCGTGCTTGAATTTTGAAATGTCGATTCCTACAAAGTACAATTGGTTTCCTCCTCTATCTGTTTTTTAGCACTGCTGTTTCCACAGAAGGCTTGTCCATGTATTCACGCAAATGAAACGTCAAGCGTTACCCAACTGATTACCAATTCAGACAAGTCACTGTGGTTTGAGTCACCTCCAACCAGTCTGAGCCGTAGCTTGTGAAATACAAATCCACAGTGCTTGTTCTGATTATAGAGCAGGTAGCTACTCCTGCAATATAACTTTTTGAGGAAAGGAGAAATAATTAAAACCACCCCTTTCGAGATGGTTTTAATTATACGTGTTTTTATGAAAGAAGAACGGCTCCGTTATCTGGCGGAAATCAATCGCCAGCACTCCATTTCGGCCGCAGCAAAAAACCTGTTTCTCAGTCAGGCGTCTCTCAGTTCTACTCTGCGTGAAACCGAAAAGGAACTGGGTTTTCCCGTTTTTGAGCGTACACACACAGGGGTTCAGCCTACGCAGGAAGGGGCAGAGGCACTGCGCCTGATTGACGAAATCAATGAATATGTAGGGCAGATCCGCGCATTGGGGGAACAGGATCCAGCGCAGACCCGCCGTGCCTCCCTAATTGTTTCTCCCAGCATTGCCTACGGAACACTCCTTCCGCTAACCGACCTTTACCGGAGGCGTCAACCGGATGGCCTGCTCTCTTTCCAGATCAAAAGCGGAGAATTTGTTGTTTCAAGCATTATTAAGAATGATTTCAGCATTGGCCTTACCTATATGAAAGACGATGAGCTGGTTGAAACCAGCCGCCTGTGTAGCCGGTTTCAATTACAGATTGAACAACTGATGCTCGACCGCCTGTTTTTCCTGATGCGAAAGGATTCGCCTCTATCACAGGAGGAAAGCATCATTGCCAGTCGGCTGAAGGGCTTTGATTTCGCGCTGCTCCCGCATTTTAACAGTTCAGAAAACGCCGCCTTTTATGTGGGATTCATGAACTCTGCCAACACATATACCGTTTTCCCCAGCGTTGCGCACCAGAAAAGTGCTGTCAGGAACAAAAATATGATAGCTGTGCTTCCCGGCTTTCCCCTGAACTATGACAAAATCCGCAGCAATGACGTTTTCACTAGCCGCCCAGTTTCGGGCCTCAGCTATCGTGGGGATCTGCACCTGTGCCTGGTCTACCGGAACGAACTGGGACTCAATGAGCAGGAAAAATGCCTGATTGAATGCATCGGCGAATATTTCCGGCAATAACAGGACCTGTTGACAAAGTGGCGCGCAAATCCTTTCTGTGGTAAAATGGTTATAGGAGGGATGCAGCATGATGGGGCACCAAAGCAGACAAATGGCAATGCTTTTCGTAGATATAGAGTCACTGATTCCAGAAACCCACCTGCTGCGGAAGATCGAGCGGATGGTATCCTTTGATTTCATCTATGATCTTCTGGCGCCATATTATCCGGCAACAGGCCGTCCATCTGTCGACCCTGTCAGTATGTTCAAAATGCTCTTGATCGGATACCTGTATGGCATCAAATCAGAGCGGCGGTTGGTGGAGGAAGTTCAGCTCAACATCGCCTACCGATGGTTTTGCGGATTTGAACTGGATGACACGATCCCAAATCACTCCACATTCAGCAAGACCAGAACACGAAAATGGCAGCAGAGCAGCCTTTTTCAGAAAGCCTTTTATGAAATAGTCAAGCAATGCATAGACAGCGGGCTGATCGACGGAGAAGCGATGGCTGCGGATGGAAGCTACATTCCGGCCAACGTATCAAGAGAAAGCTGGATCAATGTAGAAATAGAAGTTGAACAGAGTATGCAAAGCTATCTCGATTCTTTGGATGAAGAGCTTTCCAATCAGCCGGGCTTCAAAAAGCCGCCAACAAAAATTGTAAGGAAGTGCCGTACCACCAGCCAAACAGATCCAGACAGCGGTTATATCAATCACGGCAGCAAACGCGGCATCGGGTATCTGATGGAAGCAACTGTGGACTGCAAACACGGCATTTTAACAGGCGTTGATGTATATTCTGCCAATGAGAAGGAAAGCGTCCTGATCTTGCGGCATTTGGAACGGCAAATCAATCTTGGCATCCCAATGAGCCGGCTTGCTCTGGATCGCGGATATGAGACTGGTGCTGTTCACCGGGGGCTGGAGCTTCTGGGCATTACCGGATATATCCCCGCAATTCAGTTCTCCAATCCACCTGAGAAATATGGATTCTCCTACGATCCACAGCTGGACGCATTCATCTGTCCGGAAGGAGTTCCTCTTACGTACCACAGGCTAAATTGCAGCAAATCGACGGGCAAATATCTGCGGTGCTACCAGGTCGAGGGCGATGCCTGTATGCGCTGTCCAAAACGGCCGAGCTGTTTTGACAAGGCTGGAATTCGGCGCAGAGTGTTGGCCAGCAGCTGCTATCCGGCATTTTTCAGAGGGCATCAGCGCGTGGGAACTCCTGAATTCCTGTCCATGATGCGGCTTCGTAAAATCTGGGCCGAGGGCAGTTTCTCCGTCTTGAAACGGGAACACTGTATTTCAAAGATTCGAAAAAGGGGCATTCTTGCAGCTACGGAAGAATGCCTCCTTGCTGCCATGGCCCTAAATCTTAAGCGGATGGCAAAATGCCATCTTTCGCTATCCCCAAATTTATTATTCTGCTGGGGCCACGATGGGTTTCAGCAGGTTTTTTGCTTTTGTCAACAGGTCCATAACACATCGCAAAAAGCATTTGGCATTGACAGCATCCTTTTCACATCTGTGAAGCGCGTGTGGACAGCACTCTCTGTGTGTCCCGCACGCGCTTCGTGTCGCCTTCACATATTGGGATATAAAAAAATATGGTAGCCCTTATCGGCAGTTGATGTTTGGGTTTGAACCACTACAGGCCGTATAATAGCTACAAAGGAATACTCGACTGCTAACCGCATCCTGTATTTCTGCTTATATTACAGCCGCTTTATCAGAATGTGCTTCAGACAAAGTGTGCGATAAAAGGAAGGATCAGAAAGTGAAGAAAGTTGCTATTCTTGGCGGTGGCGGCACCGGATGCTGCTTTGCGGCAGCACTGACCCTGCGAGGCTTTGAAGTTCACCTCTATGAAGATAAGAAATACTGGAACGAGCATATCGACGGAATTCTGAAGACCGGCGGAATTGAAGTGACCGGCCACGATGTCACCGGCTTTGCCCGCATTGCTAGCATTACGGACAACCTAGAAGAGGCAATCCGGGACGTGGATGTGATTTTTGTCTGCATGGTGGCATGGCGCCATCTGTGGCTGGCAGAAGCCCTGAAGCCGCTGGTGCACGAGGGCCAGACCATTATTCTCTCTGCCGGCAATTTTGGATCCATCCGCATCAAGCAGTTCCTAGGCATGGCTTCTCCCGTGGTCGTTGGCGAAATGCTCGGCAATATTTTTCCGTGCCGCATGATCGGCGATGGCAAGGCTATCATCGCCTTTCCCTATGGCCCCAAAACGGTTGCAGCTTTCCCGGCCAAGGACAATGATAAGGTCGTTGCTGCCATGTCTCAATTTCTTATGTGCAGCGCTGCTAAAAATGTGTTTGAGACTGCCCTGAATGTTCCCAATTTGGTGAACCATCTGGCTGGCTCAATTCTCAACACCTGTGCCATTGATCGGAACCCAGCCTTTGCACTTTATCAGGACGGCCTTTCCGAGCATGTCATCGACGTGCAGGTTGCCGTGGAAAACGAAAAGGCGCAGGTCATTCAGGCTATGGGCTATATGATGGTCAATCACACCGGACTTTGCCGGCAGCTGGTGCAGTACGATAAGTTCCCGGAAAAGGATGCGTTCCGATCCTTGGCTGGGCCGGACAGCATGCACCACCGATATATCACAGAGGATGCCAGTACCGGTCAGAGCCTTATCATTGACCTGGCTGAGCGTCTGGGCATCGAAATGCCGGTGATGAAGGCGCTGGTTCTGCTGGCTTCCGTCATCAACAAGTGTGATTTCCGGGCCGATGGACTGAAACTGAAGGATCTTGGCATGGGCAATCTTCATACACCTGAAGAAATCAATGAATTTCTTTATACCGGTTGCGTAAAGTAAGCAGAATTGCTTCTACAAGGCATATCGCCTTTTGAAGAATACAAAAAAGGGGAAAGAGACAATGAAAAAGATTTTAGCATTCATCCTTGCACTTTCCATGGTCCTCGCTCTGAGCGCCTGCGGCGGTTCCGCAGCTGCTCCTGGCAACAACACACCTTCCGATGCTGCTCCATCTGATTCGGCGGAGGAGCAGGCTCCTGTTACCATCCAGATGACGTATCCCCCTTCCGCCAACGCCACCACCGACCTAGAAATGCAGTGGGTTCGTGACAAGGTTCTGGAAGCCACCGACGGCAAGGTTACATTTGAACTGTATCCTGGCAGCAGTCTGGCTACCGATAAGGTGGCACTGGATAGCATTATGACTGGCACCCTTGATTCTGCCGGCGTCACGCTGAACTCTCTGGCTCAGACAATTCCCGAACTGAATACCCGTTGCCTGCCCTTCTCCTTCGACAGCATCGAACAGTACTGGAAGGTCATGCAGTCCAATGAGTATCACGAGAAGATGACAGAGACCTTTGACAATTACGGCATCGTATATCTAGGCAACAGCGGCAACGCCCTCCGCGGCATTGCAACCACAAAGGAAATCCATGTACCTGCTGACTGCACCGGTCTGAAAGTACGCATCATGGACGGCACCATTTATCAGGATATGTATTCTCTGTGGGGTTTCGGCACCTCCACCATCAGTTTCGGTGAGGTTTATACCGCTGTGCAGCAGGGTGTTGTAGACGGCTGTGACGCCGACTTGAACGCTATGGAATTCATGGCTTTCGGCGAGGTTTGCCCCTTCTATCTGGAAACTATGCAGGTCATTCACGGCATCTGCCACATCGTCAGCAAGGACGCCTGGAGTCAGGTCACTCCTGAAAACCAGGAAAAGATTCTGGACATCTTCCGTCAGATGGAGAATGGCGTTTCCTATGACATCTGGAAGGAATACTATGATAAGTCCATGGCCAAGATGGATGAGTGGGGCGTCAAAGTTAGCACGCTGACTCCTGAGGAAACCACTCAGTGGAAGGATGCCTCTCAGCCCATCTATGACAAGTACAAGAGCGTCATCGGTGAAGATTACTACGACTGGTATCTGGAACTGCTGGCCAAATACGCCGATTAACCGAACATCTCCCGTGCCTGTTTGATTGGAAAAGTGGGGTGGATACACACGCTTTCTGTCCACTCCACTTTTTATATCAACTTTTACACTTAGTCTTTTGAGGTGAGACGGATATGAAAGCACTCAGAAAAATCTACAACGGCTTCACTCTGATGGAAAAGATACTGGTCACTGCCCTGTTCATGTTCATCACTCTGGCAGTGGTATTTGATGTGCTCCGCCGCAAGCTCTTCGGTATCAGCCTGCCCTGGATTGAGGAGTTGAGCCGCTATGCTCTGGTTTACTGCACGATGATCTGTGCAAGTATGGGCATTTCCATTGACGGCCATACCCGTATGGATGCCGTTACCGACCTTCTGCACGGCAAGGTGGCAAAGATTGTCCGAATTCTTTCTAACCTGATCCCTGCAGTCGGCTGCTTTTATCTGTGCTACTGGGCATACATCCATGTCATCAAGATGATGATGGTAGGTACCATGACCACCGGTCTGAAAATTCCCCTGTGGACCTGCTATCTCATCATGCCTCTGGGAATGGCTGGCATGGCGATCCGTTCGCTGGTGCTGGTTATTCAGGATATCTGCAAATTCAATGTTCCTGATGCGCCTAAGGCATCGGAGATGGATGAAATTCCCACAATTCAGGCTGAGCAGGAGGGTTGAAGATCATGATTGCTGTTTTTGTGTTCTTTTTTTTGCTGGTGATCGGAACCCCCATTGCACTGGTTGTTCTTTTCACATCCCTGGTTGGTACTTTGACCTATACTACCACGGCTCCTAACGTTGTGATTGCCCAGATGTTTGCTGGCATGGATACGACAACACTTCTGGCCGTTCCGTTTTTCATTGTAGCCGGCATGATTGCCTCCAAGGGCAAAACCTCTGAGAAACTGGTTCAGGTCATGAACCTGATTTTCGGTCGACTCCCCGGCGGCCCCGTGATTGCCACGATTTTCACCTGCGCGTTCTTCGCCGCAATCAGCGGTTCCTCTATGGCCACCGTGATTGCCGTCGGCTCTATCATGCTGCCGCAGCTAAAAAAGCTGGGCTATCCGGAAGCCATGAACATCGGTGTCATTACCGCAGGCGGTTCCATCGGCATTCTGATTCCGCCCAGCGCCCCCATGGTCATGTTCTGCGTGGCTCTGAGTTCTTCCGTAGGCAAGCAGTTCATGGCCGGATTTGTCCCGGGCATTCTGCTGGCTATCGCATGGGCAATTTACACGCTGGTCGTCTGCATCAGGCACAACTATCACTTTGAGGCGCCCAAAGTAGCCTTCAAGGAAGGCGTTATGGTTGTCATCAAGGCACTGCCTGCCCTGTTCTTCCCCGTCATCGTTCTCGGCTCCATCTATGCCGGCTGGGCAACTCCCACCGAGTCAGCCGCCATCTCCTTGGTCTATGTCACCATTATCGAGATGTTCCTCTACAGAACCGTGAAAGTCCGTGAATATGTGGAGATGTTCTTTACCGGTCTGCTGAATTCCGGCTGCCTGCTGGCCATCATTGCCGCCGCCACTGCCCTGAGTTGGCTGGTTTCCCGGATGCAGATTCCCGTGCTGGTAACGAACTTCATTTCCGGCTTCGTGACTTCCCAGTTGGGCTTCCTGCTCCTGATGATGGTTATTCTCATAATTGCCGGCTGCTTTGTGGATGTCATTGCACTGGTTGTCATTATGGCACCTGTGGTATTGCCGCTGCTGTCCGTGTATGGCGTGAATCCCATCCATTTCGGCATTGTCGCCGTCATGGCCTCTCAGGTCGGCTATCTGAGCCCTCCCTTCGGCACCAACCTGTTCGTTAGCATGAAACTCTCCAAAAAGAGCTTTGGCTTTGTGGTACGGGGCACGCTTCCTTATCTGATTATTCTCTGCATCATGATGTTGCTGTGCGTGTTCTTCCCGCAACTGAGCCTCTGGTTGCCCACACACATGATGGGCTGACAGCCGCCCGACAGAAAGGAGTACTTCTATGGGATTTCGACTCAACGCAGATCGGATTACCACGCAGTATACCAAAACCCTGGCCGATTTTGCTGTCGGCTTAAAATACGAAGATATTCCAGCTGATGTCCGTGAGCGGGCAAAGTACATCGCTATGCAGACGATTGGTGCTGCACTAGCAACCAAAGGCACCCCCATCCAACAGCGGGCGGTGGCGTTGGGTAAAACCATCGGCAGCGGCGAACCGCAGGCAACCCTGTGGACGGACGGTTCCAAAGTCAGCATGGCTGCCGCCGCCTTTACAGCCGGAACCCTGAGCGACGCTCTGGACTGGGAGGACTGCTCTTGGACGGGCCATCCCGCCGCAGGCATTGTTCCCACGGCGTTTATTGTCTGTGAAGCGCTGAAGAAGAGCGGAAAGGATTTTATCACGGCTATTGTAGCCGCATATGAGACTTCCCAGCGGATCGCCATGGTTGTTCAGCCGCCAGCTGAATGGAACACCATCAATGGATGGGGGTTGACCTCCTGGCAGATTTTTGCGGCGCTGGTTCCGGCCGCAAAGCTGATGGGGCTGACTTCCGAGCAGTTTGAGCAGGCTTTCGGCTTTGGCTGTCTGGCCTGCCCGGTTCCCAGTAATCTGCATCACATTACCATGTCGGATGCCTATCATTTTGAACACGGTTTCCGTGCAAACGACGGGATCCTCTGTGCGCAGACAGCTCTAATGGGTGTGGACAATTATACCGGCTGCTTTGATGACACCTATTCTTGGGATTACCATATGACTTCCGACCCTCAGCCGAACTGGTATACGAAGGAACTGGGCAGTAAGTGGCTCACAAAGGAAACCCTGCTGAAGCACTGGCCCGCCAACATGTGGATTCAAACGCCCTTGGAACTGGCGGATATGATGCGGCACAAGTATCAGATTCAGGCAGAAGATATCCAAGAGATTGTCATCGACCCGCCGACTTTTGCCAGAATGTTTTACGATTCCAAGGGATACACGTCTCTGGTACAGGCACAGTTCAGCATTCCCTTCATGCTGGCCACCTATTTCCTGAATCCCCGCCCCGGCAAAGAGTGGTTTGAGCGCCGGTTGCTGACGGATCCCGCCATTCTGACATTGGCTGCCAGAGTTCATCCGGGTCCTAGCGAGCCGCATTATATGCACCTGAACTTTAAGGATTTTCAGAATGGCAAATTCCCCACCAAAACCCTCACCATACGCACCAAGGACGGACATGTTTATACCGAGACCATGTCCTGCCACCCTGGCCATCCCCATAACATGATAACCGGGGAGGAATTCTGCGATCGCTTCCGCATTCAGGCCTCCGCCACGCTGGATGCCGATAAGCTGGAGCGTGCCGTCAACGCCCTGAATCATATCGAAGCGTGCGAAGATATTTCAACACTCAGTACCTACCTCTACTAATGCAGAAAAGGAGATCATTATGAGCTTTCGAATGAACGCGGATAAGATCCACACGACTTATACCAAAACGCTCTCTGAGTTTCTGACCAATTTGAAATACGAGGACATTCCCGAAGAGGTCCGTCAGCGCGCCAAGCTGATTGCCATTCAGACCATCGGTGCTGGGCTGGCCACGAAGGGCACTCCTATCGGCGAAAAGGCTGTTGCCATCGGAAAGATGTGTGGTTGCGGCGAACCAACCGCTACTCTGTGGACTGACGGCTCCAAGGTCAGCATGACGGCTGCTGCCTATACGGCTGGCACAATCACGGATGCTCTGGACTGGGAGGATTGCTCCTGGGTAGGCCATCCGTCCGCCAGCATCGTCCCCGTTTCTATCATTGTCGGTGAAGCGCTGAAGAAAAGCGGCAAGGATGTCATCACCGCCATCGTAGCCGCTTACGAAACCTCTCAGCGTATTGCTATGGTTGTCCAGCCGGATCCCGACTGGGACTTCATGAACGGCTGGGGACTGACCTCTTGGCAGATTTTTGCCGCAGTCGCTCCCGCGGCCAAGTTACTGGGTCTGACTCCCGAACAGGTCAATCAGGCTTTCGGCTTTGGTGCCCTCTGCTGCCCCATCCAGAGCCAACTGCACCATATTACAATGTCTGATGCCTACCACTATGAGCACGGCTTCCGCACGAAAGACGGCATTCTCTGCGCTCTGACCGCGCAGGCCGGCGTGGACAACTATATGGATGTGTTTGATGACCCCTACTCCTGGGATTATCATATGTGCCCCCATCCCAAGCACGATTGGTATACCAAAGATCTGGGTCGCTACTGGCTGACAAATGAAACGCTGCTGAAGCACTGGCCTGCCAATATGTGGGTTCAGACGCCTCTGGAGCTGGCGGATGTGATGCACAGGAAGTACGGAATCAATGCTGAGGACATTGCAGAACTCATCATTGATCCGCAAACCGACAATCGGATGTTCTACGATCCCAAGGGCTACACATCTCTAGTGCAGGCGCAGTTCAGCACTCCGTTCATGCTGGCCTCTTACTTCCTGAATCCCGATCATCCCGGCAAGGAGTGGTTCGGCAAGGAAAAGCTGACAGATCCTGCCATTCTGGAACTGGCCGGCCGCGTCCACGGAGGCCCCACTACACCACATGACAATCCCGGTCTCAGCTTCGATATGTTCCGCAAGAATGACTATCCCATGAAGACAATGACCATTCGAACGAAGGATGGCCGCACATTCACGGAAAGTCTGGCACGTCATCCCGGCCATCCCCGAAATATGATGACGCTGGAGCAGGTCTGTGATCGCTTCCGCATCCAGGCTTCCGCCACGCTGGATGCCGATAAGCTGGAGCGCACCGTGGAATTTCTGGCTCACATGGAAGAGGTTGAAGATATGTCTGTCATCGGCGAGTTTCTTGCCTGAGTTTTTTTAGTAAAAGCTTGCATAAATTTGCAGATCCGCTCTCATACCTGTTCGTTTTTGAGAGCGGATCTCTCTTAAAATGGAGGACTTGCATATGTATTATGGCTGGAAAGCGAAAATCGGCCTGATCATTCCTTCTACCGGTTCTGCTCCTGAACGGGATTTTAACCGCTATGCGCCGGACGGCGTTGCCATTTTCACCCAACGGGTCTCATTTGAAAAGGTCGATCACGACGGTCTGTCAGCCCTGGGAGATCTGGTTGTCGAGGCCAGCAGGTTGCTGGTTTCCGCCGAGCCGGATCTTCTTGTTTTCGGTTGCACCACCGGCAGCCTCATCAAGGGCGCAGGATATGACAAGGAACTCATCGAACGGATTGAAAGTGCTTCCGGCATCCACGCAATCACGACCTCCACCGCCTTGCTGGAAGCACTCAAGGCGCTGGGAGCTCACAAGATTGTAGTTTCCACCCCTTACAGCGATTCCGTAAACGCAACAGAAAAACAGTTTCTTGAGGATAACGGATTTGAAGTTCTGGGCATACAGGGGCTTGGCTATACCGATCCCCGCATGATGCCACGCACGACCTTCGACAAGATGTATAAGCTCTCCAAAGCCGTGCTGAATTCTGCCGCCGATACTGTCTTTGCAAGCTGTACCGGACTGGGAATCATTGATTATATCCCCACCATGGAGCAGGATTTCTCCCGCCCTGTGATTACAAGCAATCAGGTATCCATCTGGTACGCGCTGCGTTCTCTCGGCATCCGCGACCGCCTGAATCTGGGACATCTTTTTGATTTATAGAGGCCTTGAATTTGCGTTTCTATTTCTGCACGTCCAAGAACGCACGGGAAAGAGGACACTTCATGAGCGAAACACGGATGCTTTTTTTGAATAACCAGGAAGTGTCGGAGCTGTTGAACTAGGCGAACTGTCGCTTATGCTCTCCCTTTACGAATAAGCCGCAGTCTGGGTCCGTAACGCTTTTCGTTACGGTACGAAAGCCTTGCTTCTTCCTGCGGGCCAGCTTCTTCTTAGAGGTGTTGTCTTTGTGCTTCCTGGGAGAGGCCGGAGGATCGTTGTCATCATCAAAGGGCTTCTTGCCATGCGCTTCTCTATCCGCGTTGACCTCTTCCATCAATTCTTTTGCATAGTGCCTGGCAGCTGCTGGGATCTGTTCCTTCATCTGCTTCTTCGTGTTGGCGTTGGCCTTGATGTGAGTACCGTCAATGAAGACGGCCTTGGGAGACAGATAGCCTGCCTTGGCTACCTCATCCAAAATCCACGCAAATACCCGATCCACGGTCTCTTCGGTGAACCGATGCCGGAAGTTATAGCTCACCGTGGAAAAATGCGGCGTTTCCTCCT
>OIWU01000909.1_pt1 | contig 32964 bp, 27 predicted proteins | sample 1587711 | NCBI WGS metagenome assembly OIWU01 (sample SAMEA3888909, study PRJEB22519) | human gut metagenome | biome: human gut; feature: human-associated habitat; material: faeces | place: Denmark | collected 2010 | reverse complement strand
ACCGCGCCATCCTGAAGAAGGCCGGTTTCCTGACCCGCGATCCTCGTATGAAGGAGCGTAAGAAGCCCGGTCTGAAGGCCGCCCGTCGTGCTCCCCAGTTCTCCAAGCGCTGATATTTCTATCACGCGCCGAAGAGCGAACTTTTCAACAAGAAGCCCGAAACCGTCAGGTTTCGGGCTTCTTTCTTTATACCTTGGCAAAAAACTGTCACCAATGAAGTTAAAACAGGAACTGTTTTTTCAATGCAAGGATCTGCTGTCTGGCACGATCAGATCCATGGAGACTGGGGCAGATCGACAGAGGGAGCCCAGTGCGGAAGCGTGGCGAGGGAATTAGCGTAAAAAATAAGTCTCTCCGGGCAGAGGGACTTAAATAGCCAAACACAGGAGCACAGACAGAAAAAGAATACCGAGACTAATGCAGCAGACGATTTTCAAACCAGTATCCATTCCATGCACCTCTTTCTACCTTATTATTCTATCAGGCCGCATGCAAAAGTCAATAAGAGGTGAAGCTGCCGACGGATGTTCTCCTGGTGTGCTGGCGTGAGAGTGCCGGGGCACGGTTGGAGCGGGCCTATGCGGAGAAGATCGGGAAAGATATTGTCGTGGCGGAACAGGGATGGATCGAGGAATATTTGGAGAGGGTGGAGACAGTCCCTGGAATTGAATAAAGCAAAAGAAAACCCCTCGCTTTTGCAGCGATGGGTTTCCGTTCGTAAAATCGAAAATAAAATGTCTTTTTTTGAGTTTTTTATTGTCGTAATGGAAAATATTTTTACCGCCTAAAACGGCTGAAAACGTTGAAACATAAAGAAAACCACGCAATCACAAGGATTGCGTGGTTGGCGCGGAAGGAGGGATTTGAACCCTCGCGCCGGTTTTATCCAGCCTACTCCCTTAGCAGGGGAGCCCCTTCGGCCTCTTGGGTACTTCCGCAGGTCGATGGTGTTTTATGAAATTGGCGGAGAGAGTGGGATTCGAACCCACGGAGACTTGCGCCTCGCCGGTTTTCAAGACCGGTTCCTTAAACCACTCGGACATCTCTCCATCGGCAGAGGAGTTCTCCGGCTCTCAAACGCTTGATTAGTTTACCATAGATTGGGGCGGTTTGTCAACCGAAAACGGAGAATCTTTTTATAAAAATTTATCAGGCGGAAAACGTTCACAATTTAAAGATGACTTTTCCGCAGGGAACGGTTATAATAATGCCATCTGTCCGGTGGGTCTGGACCGCCGGGATACCTGAACGAATGACAGGAGGACCCGTTTTGAAGAAACTGAACCAATGGATCGACCGGTTTGCGTACAGCCATCCTCGTTTCGGCATACCGAACCTGATGCTCTACATTGTTATCGCCAATGCGGTGACGTACATCCTGACGCTGTTCGCCGGGGCAGCGGCCCTGAGCTTTTTGGAATTTGACCTCTACCATGTGCTTCATGGCGAGGTGTGGCGGTTGGTGACCTTTGTGCTGCTGCCCTTCACCTATCGCCCCATATCGCTGTTCATCATGCTGTCTTTCTGCTACTTCGTGGGCGGGACGCTGGAGCGGGAGTGGGGCACCGCCAAGTTTACCCTGTACTATCTCAGCGGTATGCTGTTCAGCGTGCTGTCCACGGTGATCCTCTCGCTGGCTACGGGGTATTACGGCTGGAGCCTGTCCGACGCCTATTACATCAACCTGACGATGTTCCTGGCCTTCGCAGTGATGTATCCCGACGCGCAGGTCTGGTTTTACGGGGTGATCCCTCTGAAGGCCAAGTGGCTGGCATGGGCGGACATCGCTTTGATGGCGTGGAACATCGCTCGGTCCGTGCGGTACGGTGCCTACGCCAGTGCTCTGGCCGCTGTGGTGGCAATTTTGAACTTTGTGATCTTCTTCTGGGAGGATATCAAGAGCATTTTGGGGATCCAGAGCCGCCAGCGGTCCAGACAGACCATTCAATTCAAGTCCGCCGTCCGGCAGCAGAAGAAGGCAGAGACGGAGCGGGGCTACCGCCACAAGTGCGAAGTCTGCGGCCGCACGGACGCCGACCACCCGGAACTGGAGTTCCGGTATTGCTCCAAGTGTCAGGGCTACCACTGCTTCTGCTCAGACCACATTTTCAACCACCAGCACTTCGCGAAATGAAGCACGCCCGGCACGGTTATCCGTGCCGGGCGTGAGACTGTCAATAAAGTGGCAAATTCTCCGCGACGGTAAGGAAGGGTGTGCGCGGGAAACCCAAGAAGGGTGTCCTGCGCCATTAAAATCTTAAGTTTTCAGAACTTTTATAAAGTTCTGAAAACTTGCTCAGCGGGGAGAAAAGGCTTTTTCGACACGCTGACACCCGGCGTGGATCATCCGCGCCGGGTGTTTTTCACGCTTACCGCTCCAAGGCGGCGGCGTACAGCTCGTTTTTGGAAAGGCCAGTGTGCTCCGCCACCTCCTTGGCGGCGTCCTTCAGCCGCATCCCCTGCTCCTTCAGAGCGAGGACCTGCGCCACGCCGTCTTCCAGCGTCACCACGGCGCCGGTTTTGGGAGCGGCTCCGGCCACCACAAGGACGTATTCGCCCTTGGGGGCGTTCTCCTCGTAATAGGCCACGGCCTCGGCCAGGGTGAAACGCAGGACCTCCTCGTGGAGCTTGGTCAGTTCCCGGCACAGGGAGATCCGGCGGTCCGGGCCGAAGGCCTCCGTCAGGTCATTCAGTGTGGTGCGGAGCTTGTGAGGGGCTTCGTGGAAGATCATGGTCCGGGTCTCGCCCTTTAAGGAATTCAGGTGCTCCCGGCGGCTTTTTTTATTGACAGTGAGGAACCCTTCAAAGGTGAAGCGTCCGGTGGGCAGACCGCTGACAGCCAAGGCGTTGACGGCGGCGCAGCAGCCGGGAATGGCCCGGACCTCCACGCCGTTTTCTGCGCACAGCCGCACCAGATCCTCGCCGGGGTCAGAGATGGCGGGGGTGCCGGCGTCCGTCATCAGAGCGCAGGATTCCCCGGCCAGCAGTCGATTCAGAACGCTCTGCCCGGCGGTGACGTGATTGTGCTCGTGATAGCTGATCAAGGGCTTTTTCACGCCGAAATGATTTAAAAGTTTCATGGACACACGGGTGTCCTCCGCGGCGATGAAGTCCGCGTTTTCCAGCGTTTCCACCGCACGGGAGGTGAAGTCCCCCAGATTGCCGATGGGCGTAGCTACCAGATATAAAATGCCTGCCATGGTCAGACCTCCTGATCTCGAAAGTAAATGACGTTCAGCTCCCCGGTGGGAGCGCCGGTATCCGTTTGCAAAAGAAGGGGCGGTTGAATGTCCACCCCCGGCTTACCGCCCCGGCAGCCCTCTATCAAAAAGAGGGAAGGGGCTGTGTCCGGTCGGTTCTGGACGAAGCGCAGCCGCTTGGGTTCCATGCCCGCCTCCCGCAGAGCGCAGGCTGTGTCCGTCAGCCGTTCTGGCTTGTGGACCAGACAGAATTTTCCGCCCCACCGCAGCAGATAGGACGCGGCGGCGCAGATATCCGCCAGACTCGCCTCCGTTTCGGAGCGGGCAGTGCGACGGGCGCTGTCCCCGGAGACTTTTCCGCTGGCAGGCGGATAGTAGGGCGGGTTGCAGACCACCAGATCAAAGGAGCCGGTGGAAAAATGCTGCCGCACCTGCCGGAGGTCGATACACTGAAATGTGAGCCGGTCCGTCAGGCGGTTTTCGGCGGCGGCCCGCTCTGCCAGCGCCACAGCCGCCGGTTGAATGTCGATCCCGGTGACGGTCAGTTCCGACTGCCTTTGCAGGAGCAGCAGCCCCAGCAGGCCGGTGCCGCAGCCCAGATCGCAGACCCGCAGTCCGGCGGAGAGCTTCGGCAGGGAGGACAGCAGAAAGGAGTCCGTGCCGGGGCGGAACAGCGTATCATCCCAGACGAACCGCAGCCCGTCCGGCTTCAGGTATTCCCAATGCTCCACGCCGTCACCTCCCGTTGAACGTTTCTATTATTATATAGGGGAACCGCTTTCTTCGCAAGTCCCGGCGGCAAACAAAAAAACCGTCTCAGGATCGGGCCTGAGACGGTTTTATGTATCCCTTTAAGAATTATTCCTCGGGGACGATGGCGCCGTTGGGGCAGGTGTCGCTGCAAGAACCGCAGTCCAGGCAAGCGGCAGAATCGATCACGTACTGATCGTCGCCCTGGCTGATAGCGCCGGCGGGGCAAACGTCTGCGCAGGAACCGCAGCTGACGCAAGCAGAAGTAATCTTATAAGCCATGTGTACACACCTCCATTAGAATGTGCCTTCATTGTATCATACAATTTCTAAAAAGCAAGGGCGATTTGTTAAATTCTTACCAAGGAAAAAGAAAACTGTGAAAATGTCACAAAAACCGGAAAAACATTGGAAAAAGCAGGGCCTTTCGGCGGTTAGAGATATTGAACTGCATATGCGAACTATGGGGGGAAATGAGCGTTCACAAACTGTTTACACAAATGGTCAAAGAAAGTCAAAAATAGCTATTGACATTGGAAAAGATCGTGCTATACTACAATCAAACAAAGGTTAAAGATAGTCAAAGTCAAAAGACAGAGACGAGAAAGGAGATGTCCCCATGGGGATTTCAGATTTGATCGCCAGCTTTTTGCAGGATAGCTTGGATACGGCGGAGGACGGTGTGCTGGAGGTCCAGCGCAGCGAGCTGGCCCAGCGGTTCAACTGTGTACCCAGCCAGATCAACTATGTGATGTCCACCCGGTTTTCACCGGAGCGGGGCTACATCGTAGAGAGCCGGCGCGGCGGCAACGGATATATCCGCATCACCCGGGTGCAGGTGGACCGGCAGACGCTGATGATGCACGTCATCAACAGTCTGGGCAGCAGCGTGGATCTGGCTTCGGCCAGAGCTATCCTCAGCAATCTGGTGCAGTCCGGCGCGTTGGAGCGGGACATGGGTCAGACGATCCTCACCGCCGTGGGCGATAAGGCCCTGAGCCGGGTGCCCCGGGAGAGCCGGGACGCCGTCCGGGCGGATATCCTGCGACAGGTGCTGATCCTTCAGGTTTGAACGCCTGAAGAAGGGCACGCAACACAGTTAAGAAAAAATTTATATACAGTTTATGGAGGAATGCATTATGAAATGTGAGAATTGCGGAAAGAATGAAGTCAGCTTTGTATATCGCAGCAGCATCAACGGAAGAACAGAAGAACACCATCTCTGCCAGGCCTGCGCGGAAAAGCTGGGGTATACCCAGAAGCTCTTTAACCGGCGGCCGTCCATGCGGGACAGCTTCTTTGGCAATGATGATTTCTTCGGAGATTTCTTCAGCCCCATGCCCTCCCTGTTGGGTCGGATGAACCGGATGCTGGAAAGCCCCTTCGATGATTTCTTCGACGCCATGCCCGCCATCGGCGCAGCGCCGGTGCAGGAGGTCAAGGAGGAAAAGAAGGATGACCTCATGAGCCATGAGGAACAGAGCCGGTTCTCCTATCTGCGTCAGCTGAATGCGTTGAAGCTGGAGCAGAAGAAGGCTATCCATGAGGAGAACTTCGAGCGGGCCGCCCAGCTGCGGGACGAGATCCACAAGCTGGAGGAGGCCCACAAGGAGGCCAAGGAGTCCGGAAAGGACAGCAAGGAAAGCGCTTAACAGGCGCGTTCAAACAAAACGCACACCCCAGAATAAAAGAGGTATTGAATTATGAATGAAAATAAATTTACTCCTACTGCGGAGGAAGCCCTGCGGCTGGCACAAGAGGCCGCAGGCGAATTGGGTCACGGCTATGTGGGGACGGAACACCTGCTGCTGGGCCTGATGCGTGAGGACGAGGGCATGGCCCACACCGTCCTGACGGAGGCGGGCCTGACCGATGACCTGCTGACGGAAATGGTTCGGAAAAGCGTCGGCGCCGGTCTTCCCGGCGGCAATCCCGCTCAGGGTCTGACCCCTCGCGCCAAGCACGTTGTGGAGATCGCCATGGAGGATTCCATCCGGGGCGGCTATGCCTACATCGGCACCGAGCATCTGCTGGCCGGTATTCTGCGGGAGGGCAACAACATGGCAGTCCGTATTCTGCGGTCCGCCGGCGTGGACGCCCGTCAGCTCTATACCGCACTGATGAAGAAGCTCACCGCCGCGCCCAGAGCGGCCCAGAGCGGCGACAGCCGTACTCCGGCAGCCGGTTCCGCCAAGGAGGACGGCAAGGGCAGCAAGACACTGGCAGAGTTCACCCGTGACTTGACGGCGGATGCCCGGACCGGCAAGCTGGACCCTGTCATCGGCCGTGATGACGAGATCCAGCGGGTCATCCAGATCCTGTCCCGCCGCACCAAGAACAACCCCTGCCTGATCGGTGAGCCCGGCGTGGGCAAGACTGCCATCGCCGAGGGCCTGGCCCGGAAGATCGCCATGGGCGATGTGCCGGAAAACCTGCTGGATAAGAAGCTCCTGTCTCTGGACCTTTCCGGCATGGTGGCCGGCACCAAGTACCGGGGCGAATTTGAGGAGCGTATCAAGAAGGTGATGCAGGAGGTTCAGAAGAACGGCAACATCATCCTCTTCATCGATGAGCTGCACACCATCGTGGGCGCAGGCTCCGCCGAGGGCGCTGTGGACGCCGCCAACATCATCAAGCCCGCGCTGGGCCGCGGTGAGATCCAGATCATCGGTGCCACCACCCTGAACGAATATCGCAAGTATATCGAAAAGGACGCCGCTCTGGAACGCCGGTTCCAGCCGGTGACGGTGGGCGAGCCCAGTCAGGATGCTACGCTGGAGATCCTGAAGGGCCTGCGGGAGAAGTATGAGCAGCACCACAAGCTGCACATCACCGACGAGGCATTGAAGGCCGCCGTGGAGCTGTCCACCCGGTATATCAATGACCGGTTCCTGCCCGACAAGGCCATCGACCTGATGGACGAGGCCGCCAGCCGGGTGCGGATGGAGCAGGAGGAACCCTCCAAGGAACTCAAGAGCCTGGAGGAGAAGATCAACGCCCTGTCCAAGGACAAGGACGCCGCCATCAACGCCCAGGACTTTGAGAAGGCCGCCCAGCTGCGGGACATCGAGAAGGACTACAAGGAGCAGGTGGAGATCGAGCGTGACAAGCGCCGCAAGAATAATCAGGAGCACCGGGACGTCAACGCGGAGGACATCGCCGCTGTGGTGTCTGGTTGGACCGGTATCCCTGTGACCCGTCTGACAGAGGACGAGGGCCAGCGCTTGCTGCACATGGAGGATATCCTTCATAAGCGTGTGGTGGGTCAGGACGAGGCTGTAAAGGCCGTGGCCCGGGCCATCCGCCGTGGCCGTGTGGGCCTGAAGGACCCCAAGCGTCCCATCGGCAGTTTCCTGTTCCTGGGCCCCACCGGCGTGGGCAAGACGGAACTGTGCAAGTCTCTGGCAGAGGCCATGTTCGGTGACGAGAACGCTATGATCCGGATCGATATGTCCGAATACATGGAGCGGCATACAGTATCCCGCCTCATCGGTTCCCCTCCCGGCTATGTGGGCCATGATGAGGGCGGTCAGTTGACGGAGAAGGTGCGCCGTAAGCCCTACTCCGTGGTGCTGTTCGACGAGATCGAAAAGGCCCACGAGGATGTCTGGAACATCATGCTTCAGATTTTGGACGATGGCCGGATCACCGATTCTCAGGGCCGCACTGTGGACTTCAAGAACACCGTTATCGTCATGACCAGCAACATCGGCGCCAAGGCGCTGACCGCTGCCGGCGCCAAGCTGGGCTTCGACGCTGATGACAAGAAGGCCGAGGCGGACGCCGACGCAGCCTATGCACAGGCCAAGGAGACCGTTCTGGCGGAGCTGCGCCAGACCTTCCGCCCGGAGTTCCTGAACCGGATCGACGATATCATCGTGTTCCGTGCTCTCACTGAGCAGAACATTGAGGAGGTTGCCCGCCGGATGCTCAAGACCGTGGCGGACCGTATGGAGACCATGGACATCCATCTGGACGCTTCCGACGAGGCGGTGAAGGAACTGGCCAAGGAGGGCTTCGACCCCAAGTACGGTGCCCGTCCCCTGCGCCGGGCCATCCAGAGCAAGGTGGAGGACGCTGTGGCCGAGAAGATGCTGGATGGCACCCTCAAGACCGGCGATACCGCCAAGCTGGCTGTGGAGGACGACAAGCTGGTCGTCACCAAGTAACGGCCCTTCCAATAAAATCAAGGTCCCTCTGCCGCGTTCGGCGGCAGAGGGGCCTTTTGGCCCAACGTCGGCGGGTGGCCTTGATTTGTTCATACTTTTCCGGTATGATAAATTTATATCAGTTTTGATAACTTTTGGAAAGGAAGGCAAACCCTATGCCCTTTACCTTCAATTTCGGCGGCTTCAACCCCGGAGATTTCGGACAGGGGGGCGAGCGCCCTCAGCGGGAGCGTAAGCCCCGGAAGCCCATCGGCACTCCCGTGACCCGCACCCTCATCAACATCGCCGTGACGGCGCTGGTGGGGCTGGTGTACTTCTATGTGGAGCTGCCCGCCCTGAACCCCCATGCGGAGGAATTTTACTTCTTTGTGTTCCTGCTGTGCGCCGTGTACTGCGGTTGCGCTGTCCTGACCTCCGGATTTCAGGGCACCGGTGCGAGAGGGTATCTCGGCTTTGTGAAAAAGCAGTGCACCATACCCTTCTTCGTGGTGATCGCCATGATCGCAGCCATCGCCATCGGCTCCCTTTCCTCTTGGGTGGTGCTGCGGGCCGGTGCCTACAGCAAGCTGCTGCCCTTGACCACCGGTGACTTCGTCACGGAGGTGGAGGAGATCCGCTATGACCAGATCCCCATGCTGGACAGCGACTCCGCCGCCCGATTGGGCAGCCGGAAGCTGGGTGAGCTGGCGGATATGGTGTCTCAGTTTGAGATCCTGCCCAACTACACCCAGATCAACTATAAGGGCCGCCCCGTGCGGGTCACGAGCCTTGCCTACGGAGACCTCATCAAGTGGTTCACCAACCGCTCCAACGGCCTGCCTGCCTATATCGTCATCGACATGGTGACCCAGGAGGCGGAGGTGGTCCGGCTGGACGAGGGCATGAAGTACACCACGGCAGAGCACTTCTCCCGGAACCTCTACCGCCACCTGCGGTTCCAGTACCCCACCATGATGTTCGACGAGCCGGTGTTTGAGATCGACGAGGAGGGCACCCCCTACTGGGTCTGCTCCCGGATCGTCAAGCGCATCGGGCTTTTCGGCGGTACGGACGTGAAGGGCGCCGTGCTGGTGAACGCCGTCAGCGGCGAGAGCCAGTATTACGAGGATGTGCCCACCTGGGTGGACCGGCTGTACTCCTCCGACATCATCATGGATCAGTATGACTACTACGGCCAGTTCCACAACGGCTTTCTGAACGCCTACTTCGGCCAGCGGGACGTGACGCTGACCACAGCGGGCTGGAACTATATCGCCATCAACGACGATGTGTATATGTACACCGGTGTCACCTCCGTTACCAGTGACCAGTCCAACATCGGCTTCATCCTCACCAATCAGCGGACCAAGGAGACCCGGTTCTATCCCTGCGCCGGTGCGACGGAGACCTCCGCCCAAAGCTCTGCCCAGAGCCAGGTCCAGCAGATGCGCTATTCCGCCACCTTCCCGCTGTTGCTGAATATCGCCGACCAGCCCACCTACTTCATGGCTTTGAAGGGCGAGGACGGTCTGGTGAAGATGTATGCCATGGTGAACGTCCAACAGTACAATATTGTGGAGACGGGGCAGACCGTGGCCCAGTGTGAGGAGAATTACCGGAAAACGCTGCTGAATAACGGCATCATCGACCGGGCCGATGCGGAGGTGCCCGCAGAGGATCAGACGCTCCAGGAGACAAAGGGCACCATCGCGGAGATCCGCAGTGCCGTGATCGAGGGGACCAGCGTCTATTACCTCCGCTTTGAGGGGGAGAGCGGCTTCTCCGTGTATGTCAGCGCCGCGCAGGTGCCGGAGGCCCCACTGCTGAACGTAGGAGATACCGTCACCGTCTATTGGAATGATGGTGCACAGTGGATCACCGCACGGAAGATCACAGTGGAGAACCGGGCCGTGTCCACACCGCCGGAGACGCCGGCTGAGGAGCCTGCGGAGCCGGAAACGGACCTCCTGCCAGACACCGGGACGGAGGAAGGCTCCGGCGGCTGGCAGCAGACGGTCATTTACGGAAAAGCGTGACTTTTCAAGGGAAACCGATCAAAACGAAGAGAACCCGCGGCGGGCAAAATACCCGCTGCGGGTTTCTTGTGGAAACTGTCAAAATCCAAAGGAAAATTTTGGCTGACGCAGGGGCCGCTTTTCGTTGTAAACGTTCACGCGGTATGGTATCTTTGTAACAACAACATAGGGGGGGACTGCGTATGCTGGCTTTGGACTTTATCAACATAGGCAACGGAGACTGTATTCTCATTCGGGAGATGGAGGGAACGCAGCAGAAGTTTGCCTTGATGGTGGATTTTGGCCATGACTGTCTGGTGCGGGACGATCATCCGGGAGAGCTGGATCCCCGGTCTCAGCGGATCTATGCGGGAGATTTTCTCCGGGAACTGGGCGTGACCCATCTGGACGTGGCTCTGGCTACGCATTTCCACCGGGATCATATCGGCGGTCTTGGCCGGGTGCTGGATGCCGTGACCATCGACCGGTTTTACACCACCTATCTGCCTCCGGAAAATGCCCCGGAGCTGGACCCCTTCCATCCGGATAACAACTTGCCCAAGGCTGCGAGAAGCGCCCTTCTCTGCCTCCAGATCTATACCGAGGCGCTGCAAAGTCACCCCGACCGTATCAAGCAGTTTGAATTGGTGCCGGGGACGGAAACGATTTCCCTCCAGCTGACGCCGGACCTGAAAATGGATATCCTCTGCGGCGAACCGGCCCTGTACCGGCGGCAGAAGGAGATCTATGATGCGGCCTTCAACGGAGAGCGGAACGGATATGAACTGGTGCGCTGGGCCAAATCCATGAACGTGTGCTCTTTGCGCCAGCGGCTGTATTACCACGGCAAGGAGATCGTTCTGGGCGGCGACGCCTACGCCCATGTGTGGGAGACCGTGAACCTGACCCCTTGTGACATTCTGAAGGTGCCCCACCATGCCTCCTTCGATTCCACCTCCCGGAAGCTGCTGGAAAAGCTCCAGCCCAAAACGGCGGTGGTGACGGTGGCGGCCCGGCGGCCTGACGAGCGGCCCCATCCCTATGTGGTGTCCCTGCTGCAAGAGTATGTCGAGAATCTGTATTTTACCGATGCCGTGGAGATTCCCGGTTTGGTGGAGCCTCAGTTTCATAAGTCCGTTCACTTAGAGGTGGAGTGAGGTAGTTGTCTGAACGCTGAATCGCGTTTGTATCGAAAAAGCAAAAGCGCCGGAGAAAACTCCGGCATTTACAGAAAAAGGAAAAACACGGAGCCTGACCATTGGTCAGGCTCCGTATTTTATATTGGATGGTGAGATTACTTGTACATCTCGGGCTTTTCCATGGTCTCCACCTTCATGAACTGAGAGGTGCCGCGGGAGGCGTTCAGAGCATCGCCAGCCACGCAGGCCACATAGCCGTCCCAGGAGGAGGGGCCGGTGAGCTTGCCGGCGTGGACAGACTCCACCCACTTGCAGAACTCGATGTCATAAGCCTCGATGAAGCGCTCCTTCCAGTCGGTCATGATGGGCATGGACTCGGCGGGCTGGACGCTGTCCCAACCGGCGGGACGAGAGCGGCGGACCACAGCGTAGGGATCGGGCAGTTTCACGGTGCCGTTCTCGCAGACAACTTCGCACTGGATGTCATAGCCGTAGCCGTCAGCAACCTGAACTTCCACGTCGATGAAGCAGCCGTTCTTGGTACGCATCAGCATGACCTGGGGGTTGTCATAGCCCTTGTTGGAGTTGGAGCTCTGACGGACCTTGACGCACTGTACGTCCTCATACTCGTCGCCCAGCAGCCAGCGGCAGATGTCCAGCTCGTGGATGGCCACGTTGGTGACGCCGTTCTCGGTCTTGAAGCCCGGGCCCTGAGCAACGTTGCGGTGGCAGCACTTGATCAGCAGGGGCTTGCCGATCTCACCGGAGTCGATGATGCGCTTCATCTCGGCATAGCCGCGGTCATAGTGACGCATGAAGCCCACCTGCACCAGACGCTTGCCGATCTCCTGCTCGCGCTTGATGATGTCCTCGCAGTCAGCGGCGTTCTGGCTCAGGGGCTTCTCGCAGAAGCACCACTTCTCCTCAGCCAGAGTCTTCATGACATAGTCATGATGGGTGGGGTCGATGGAGGTGATGACCACGGCCTCAACCTCGGGATCCTTGATCATGCCGTCGCAGTCATTGCCGTAGGACTTGATGCCGTACTTGGCGGCGGTGTCATCAGCGGCGGCGGCCACATAGTCGGACACGGCCACAACGGTAGCACCGGGGACGGTCTCAATGATGCGGCGGCAGTGATCCTTGCCGATAGCGCCGCAGCCGATAATGCCGATCTTCAATACGTTTTCCATGTTAATAACCTTCCTTTTTTATAATTTGGATGGGTTTTCGTAAATAAAAATGATCTTAGTACTTCCGGACTTCCTTCAGGTGAGCCTGCAGGTCGGCATAAGCCGCCAGGTTCTCCTTGCGTTCGGACACCTCGGTGTCACCCACGCGCCACCAGGAGGAATAGCCGTCGGTCATGGTCTTGGGCAGGACCTTGATGTCGAAGAGGACGGGGACGTTCTTTACCTTCTTGGCATCCTCGAAGGCGGCCACCAGCTCTTCCATGGTGCGGACGGTGTAGCTCTTGCAGCCGTAAGCCTCCGCCACCTTGGCGTAGTCGATGTTCATGAAGTTGCCGAACAGACCATCCTTGTTGCGATAGCGCAGCTCGGTGCACAGCGTAACGTTGCCGTGGCCAACCTGCAGGTTGTTGATGCAGCCGAAGGAGGCGTTGTCGAACAGGCAGATGTTGATCTTCTTGTGCTCCTGGCAGGCGGTGATCAGCTCACCGTGGAGCATATTGAAGCTGCCATCACCGCAGAAGGAATAGACCTCGTGCTTGTCGCCGATGGCCAGCTTCACGCCCAGAGCGCCGGCCACCTCGTAGCCCATGGTGGAATAGCCGTACTCCATGTTGTAGGTGTCAACGCCGGTGGGACGCCACATCCGCTGCATATCGCCGGGCAGAGAGCCGGCGGCGCCGATGGCAACGTCACCCTCGCTCATCATGGCGTTGATGGCGCCCAGAGCAGAGGTCTGGGTCAGCTGGGCATTGACGTCCTGCGCGAAGCGCTTGGCGGAATCGGCGTTGGCGTCATTGATCTCCGGCTTCCAGCTCTTCTTGTCGGAGAAGGTGATGTGATCCAGACGGTTCAGCTCATCGATCCACTTCTCCTTGGCGACCTTGACCTCATCCTTATAGGCGGTCTGATAGCCCTCCAGCAGCTTTTCCAGACGGGGCAGGGCTTCCTTGGCGTCAGCCACCACGGGGACAGCCTCCATCTTCAGGCTCTGGAACTCAGAGACGTTGATATTGACGAACTTGCAGGTATCCTTGAACAGCCACTTGGAAGCGGTGGTGAAATCGGTGTAGCGGGTGCCCACGCCGATGACCAGATCGGCCTTCCGGGCGATCTCGTTGGCTGCGGAGCAGCCGGTGGTGCCCACGCCGCCCAAGTTCAGGGGGTGCAGCCAGTCGGTGGCGGACTTGCCTGCCTGAGTCTCGCCGTAGGGGATGCCGAAGGTCTCGGCAAAGTGCAGGAACTCGGCGTGCGCCTCGGAATAGCGGACGCCGCCGCCGCAGATCATCATGGGGCGCTTGGCCTTGCGGATGGCTTCGGCAGCGTCAGCCAGAGCGGCCTCGGTGGCGGGGCGGCGCTCCAGACGCCAGACACGCTTGGCGAAGAAGCTCACGGGATAATCATAAGCCTCACCCTCAACGTCCTGGGGCATGGCAACGCAGACCGCACCGGTGTTGGCGGGATCGGTCAGCACCCGGAAGGCGTTGATCATAGCGCTCATCAGCTGCTCGGGACGGACAACGCGGTCCCAGTAGCGGCACACAGCCTTGAAAGCGTCATTGGTGGTGGTGGCCAGGGAGTTGGTGTGCTCCACCTGCTGCAGAACGGGGTCGGGCTGACGGCAGGCGTAGGTGTCGCCGGGCAGCACCAGCAGGGGGATGTTGTTGGCGGTGGCGGTGCCGCAGGCGGTGACCATGTTGGCGGCGCCGGGGCCCACGGAGGAGGTGGCAACGCAGATCTGCTTACGCTTCATCTGCTTGGCGAAGGCCACGGCGGCCTGGGCCATGCCCTGCTCGTTCTTGCCCTGATAGATCTCCAGGTGCTTGGCCTCCTGGCTCAGCGCCTGACCGAGACCCACCACGTTGCCGTGGCCGGGAATGATGAACACGCCACGGACGAAGCGGTGCTGGGCACCGTCAACCTCCATGTACTGATTTTCCAGAAAACGGACCAAAGCCTGCGCCATGGTCAAACGGACAGTTTTCATGCTTTTGTTACCTCCGATCAATGATTGGGATAGATGTGGTCATTGGCATCGGGCTTCCACAGCCACTCGTGCTCCTTGTCGTCGATGCGGGTCTTCAGCCAGGGATCGCCCTCCAGATGCCGGATACCCCAGGCGTAGCACATGGCGTAGCCGGGAGCTACCACCTGAGAGTGGAAGCCGTGGTTGATGACGGCGCAGCCGTTCTGCTCGGTCTTGTAAACATCGCCGTTGGCAAAACCGGCGCCGAAGCCGTGAGGATAGTCGAAACGGTAGAAATAGACCTCCGGCTGGGGATGATGATGAGGAGGATAGGAGGACCACTTGCCGGGACGGTTCAGCACCTCACCCAGCACCATGTTGGAGAAGGGGGCGTTGTCATAGTCGAAGAAGGTCTTGATCTCACGCTCCATAGCACCCATCAGTTCGCCCTTGGAACCGGCGTGCTGGGTCTGGACGGTCTCCGGGGTGTACATGACCGGCTCATAATCCTTCTCGTTCAGGGTGTCCTGCATGTAAAGCTCGCTGTGGCTGTGAGCCGTCAGGGTGATCTTGGTGCCCTTGGGAGCCAGCAGGCAGTAGGCTTCGTGATGGAAGCAGTTGGGGCGGTCGGCCTCAACGGTCTTGCCGGCGTATTCATAGGTGACCTTGCCCTCGAAAAGCAGGATGGCAACCTCGCGGTCGGCGCTTTCGTAGGTATAGGTGTCGCCGTCCTCCATCACCAGCAGGCCCACATTCATCAGGGTACCCATGTAGTTGGTGGATTCGTCGATATAGGCGTTGTAGCCCCGCTTGAGTTCCTTGTTCTTATTGAAATAAGTCATTGGAAACATCTCCTGTTTGATGTCAAAAAGTGGTATGGAAACGCGGTGGGGAGGACCGGGGCCCTCCCATCGCGCGATTTACAGACCGGTGTGCTCCCGGATGTAGGTACGGCCCTTGATGGCGTATTCCAGAGGATTGGCCTTGGCGGGATCCTGCTCAGCCTCCACCAGCAGCCAGCCCTGATAGCCGGCATCGGAGAGCACCTTGAACACGGGATCGAAGTCCACGTTGCCGTCACCGGGGACGGTGAAAGCGCCATTGCGGACGGACTGCAGGAAGGACCAGTTGTTCTTGCGGGCTTCCTCCACCACGGGCAGACGCATATCCTTCAGATGGACGTGGCCCACGCGGTCCACATACTTCTTCAGCATGGCCAGGGGGTCCTCGCCGGCGAAGGTGAAGTGGCCGGTATCATAGCAGAGGAACACATACCGGGGATCGGTGTTGGACATCATGCGGTCGGTCTCCTCGCTGGTCTGGACCACGGTGCCCATGTGATGATGGAAGCACAGCTTGAAGCCACGCTCGGAAGCGATCTGGCCCAGACGGTTCAGACCCTTGCAGAAGCGATCCCACTCCTCATCGTTCATGACATGCTTGTGGCCGCCGGTGAGGATGGGCACGTCCACCTTGCCCTGGATGGAGTAGCTCTGCTCGGAGACGTTGATGTGATTTGCGCCGACAGCCTCCAGGAAGTCCAGGTTGGCGATGAAGTCCTTCTCCTCTTCCTCCATGGAACGGGTCAGGATGAAGGAAGAATACCAGCGGCTGGCGATGCGCATACCGCGCAGATCCAGAGCCTTCTTCAGCTCAGCGGGGTCGGTGGGATACTTGTTGCCGATCTCGCAGCCGGTGAAGCCGGCCAGAGCCATCTCGCTGACGGTCTGCTGGAAGGTGTTCTCGGCACCCAGCTCCGGCATATCGTCATTGCACCAGCCGATGGGAGCAATACCCAGGGAAACAGTTTTCGGATCAAACATAAAACGTCCTCCTTATGAATATTTAGGATCATTATTTGGATAAGCGTACAAATAGAAAATGGTTTGCGGGGAAAAGGTTGGCGAAAGCGCAAACGGATTTTTCTGTGTCCGTTAACAGACATGCGGAAACTACATCCACAAGAAAACGATTTCGCTTGTTATCAAGATAGCACGGTTCTCGAAAAAAATCAACGCTTTCCCACAGCAAAACCAGATTTTTTCCGAAAGTGCCAAAGGTGGGCTGTTTTTTTTATTGCTTTTAGAGAATGGCGGGGGACCGTGTGCTGTTCCGGCGCATAGAATGGAACGCGCAGACGCGCGAATCTGAGCGATTTTAAGGAGGCTTGTTTTATGCCCACATCCTTTCAGAATATGGCGACCCTCACCTATACCGGCGGCACCGTCAATTCCAATATTGTCACCGGAGAGCTGAGGGAGGTCCTGACCGCCGCAAAAACGGCGGTGCGGGAGAATTACGAGCCGGGCGGGACGGTCACGTATGTGGTCAGCCTTACCAACAGCGGCATCACGCCCCTGACGGGCCTGACCATTTCCGACAATCTGGGCGGCTACACCTTTGGCGGAGCGACCCTGTATCCTCTGGCCTATTTGCCGGGCAGCGTTCGGTACTATGTGAACGGCGCACTGCAAGCCGCTCCGGTTGTTAACGCCGGACCGCCCATGACCGTCACCGGCATCACGGTCCCTGCCGGGGGCAGCGCCCTTGTGATCTACGAGACGGAGGTGACCCGCTACGCGCCGCTGGCAGCGGAGTCCAGTATTGTCAACACCGTCACCGTGACCGGCGGCGGGCTGGCCGCACCTGTGACGGCGGAGGAGACAGTTGGCGTGGTGAGCAGCCCGAGACTGTCCATCACCAAGGGGCTGAATCCCACGGTGGTGGCGGAGAACGGCCGGATCACCTACACCTTTACCATCCAGAACACCGGCAATACCCCCGTCACCGCGACGGACGATGTGATCCTCCGGGATACCTTTGATCCGGTTCTCAACGGTCTCACGGTGACCTACAACGGTGCACCCTGGACTGCCGGTACGCAGTACACCTATGACGGGACCACAGGCCTGTTCGCTACAACAGCGGGGCAGATCACCGTCCCTGCGGCCACGTATACCCAGGACCCGGTGACCGGGGCGTGGGCCGTGACCCCCGGCGTCAGCGAGCTGATCGTCACCGGCACGGTATAAGAGGTAGCCAAGGACAAAAGGGAGGGCGCAGGCCCTCCTTTTTGCACCGTGTTCGACAGGAAAATGATTGACAAGCGCGGACGCACATGGTACGATCAATGCTGATTTGTTAAATCAGGTCTTTTTTGAATACAAAATGAGCAAAGGCGTTCATTTTCAGCGGGAGCATGGCTTCCGTTGGAAGTGGACGCCTTTTTTGTTGCAGAACGGGCTGGCGGTTGGAAAAGAATCGCCGCAGAGCGCAAAACAGGACAGGAGACCAGACCGGCAGCAGCCTCCAATGTGTGAGCATGACGGAGAATAAGTCTCGGAAAACCATGATTTTTTCTGTTTTACATATTGTAAATTCATGAAAAGGTGTGCTATAACAGTTGCATCAAAAAATGAGGGGGCCTGGATCGCCGGGCATGCATACGGAAACCATAACGGAAAGGCGGAGACAATATGCAGTATTCGGTTGAGGAGATCAAGCAGTATGCGGCGGAGGAGGACGTGAAGTTCATCCGCATGGCCTTCTGCGACGCGGCGGGCCGCCAGAAAAATATCGCCATTATGCCGGAGGAACTGGACCGGGCCTTCCAGTACGGTATTGCCATCGACGGCTCCGCCATTCCCGGCTTCGGCGGGGAGGTCCATTCTGATCTGCTGCTGCGCCCGGACCCGTCCACCCTCTGTGTGCTGCCCTGGCGGCCGGAGCATGGACGGGTGGTGCGGATGTTCTGCGCCGTGACCCAGCCGGACGGCACCGTCATCGGCGCGGACGCCCGGAGCCTGTTGAAAAAAACGGTAGAGGACGCCAAAAAGGCCGGATTGACCTTTGCCTTCGGAACGGAGATGGAATTCTATCTGTTCCGGCTGGACGAGGACGGCGAGCCTACCAAAATTCCCTATGACCGTGCCGGTTACATGGACATTGCCCCGGCAGACAAGGGGGAGAATGTCCGCCGGGAGGCCTGCCTGACGCTGGAGCGCATGGGCATCCGGCCGGAAAGCTCTCACCATGAGGAGGGCCCTGGCCAGAACGAAATTGATTTCCGCTATGCAGACCCGGTCACTGCGGCGGATAACGCCGTGACCTTCCGGGCGGCTGTGGATACGGTGGCGGCCCGGAACGGGCTGTATGCCGATTTCGGACCCAAGCCTCTGGCAGACAAGGCGGGCAACGGAATGCACATCAACTTCTCCGCTGTCAGCGAGGATAAGCGGGACGTGATGCCCCAGGTCCTTGCCGGGGTGCTGGCCCATGTGGAGGCCATGACGGCGTTCCTGAACCCCACGGAGGAATCCTACCGCCGCTTTGGAAGCTGGAAGGCACCCGGCTATCTTTCCTGGTCCGCTGAGAACCGCTCTCAGCTCATCCGGGTCCCGGCGGCGGTGGGGGAATACCGGCGGGCGGAACTGCGGTCTCCGGACCCGCTGTGCAACCCGTATCTGGCCTTTGTTCTGCTGATTCGGGCGGGAATGGAGGGCGTTGCTCACAACATGCAGCTGCCGCCTGCGGCGGATCTGAACCTCTACACGGCGCCGGAGGAGATCCGGGCCCGGTACCGCAGACTGCCGGAGACCTGGGCGGAGGCCAAGGCAGCGGCCGCCGCCAGTGATTTTATCAAAGAACATCTTCCTGCAGCGATCATCCAATACTATACCTGACCGCTCAGAAAGCACGCGGTAAAAAACATAGAAAAGGAGGGGGACAACGATGGAGCTTGGCCATGCGTACAGCGTTCTGGTGGTGTCCGCCTCCGCAAAATTCAATGAATCCGTCCGGGGCCTTCTGCCGGAGCGGTTCTATTGGCCGGTCACGGTGCTGACGGACGCCGCCGGTGCCCGCCGGGAGCTGCTGGAAAACAGCTACGATCTGGTGGTGATCAACACGCCGCTGCCGGATGAGTTCGGCACCCGACTGGCGCAGGACATCTGCCAGCACAGCGCCGCCGGGGTACTGCTGCTGGTGAAGGCAGAGCATTTTCCGGATATTGACGGACGGCTGACGCCACAGGGCGTTCTGGTGCTGTCCAAGCCTATGTCGACCCAGCTGTTTACCCAATCCCTGCGGCTGCTGTGCGGTACCCGGGAGCGTTTGCGGGGGCTGGAAAAGAAGAATGCCACCATTGAGGAAAAAATGGAGGAGATCCGCCTTGTGAACCGGGCCAAGTGGCTGCTGATCGGGGAACTGAATATGACGGAGCAGGAGGCCCACCGATACATCGAAAAGCAGGCGATGGATCGCTGTGTGACGAAGCGGGCCGTGGCGGAGCAGATCTTGTCGACTTATAAATAAAAACTGCCAAAGCGGGACTGCGTAGACAGAACGTGAAATTTTCGGAGGAGGACGTATGACGAAATACATTTTTGTGACCGGCGGCGTGGTATCCGGGTTGGGTAAGGGCATTACCGCGGCGTCTCTGGGCCGCCTTTTAAAGACAAGAGGGCTGAAGGTGGCCGCTCAGAAGCTGGACCCCTACATCAATGTGGACCCCGGCACCATGAGCCCCTATCAGCACGGCGAGGTCTACGTCACCGAGGACGGCGCGGAAACGGATCTGGATCTGGGTCACTATGAGCGGTTCATCGACGAGGATCTGAACAAATACTCCAACCTCACCACCGGCAAGGTGTACTGGAACGTTCTGAACAAGGAGCGCCGGGGGGAGTATCTGGGCTCCACCGTGCAGGTGATCCCCCACATCACCAATGAGATCAAGGAATTTGTCTATCGGGTGGGCAAGCAAACGGACGCCGACGTGGTCATCACCGAGATCGGCGGCACCATCGGCGATATTGAGTCCCAGCCCTTTCTGGAGGCTGTCCGGCAGATCTCTCTGGAGGTGGGCCGGGAGAACAGCCTCTTTATCCATGTGACGTTGGTGCCCTTCCTCCGGGGCTCCGATGAGCACAAGTCCAAGCCCACCCAGCATTCCGTCAAGGAGCTTCAGGGCATGGGGATCAATCCCAACCTCATCGTCCTCCGGTGCGACGAGCCGCTGGAGCCTTCTATTTTTCAGAAAATCTCCATGTTCTGCAATGTAAAGCCTGACTGCGTTATTGAGAACATCACGCTGCCCTGCCTGTATGAAGCGCCGCTGATGCTGGAGCAGTCCCACTTTTCCTCTGTGGTCTGCCGGGAGTTGGGCATCGACGCCCCGGCCCCGAAGCTGACGGAGTGGGAACACATGGTGGAGCGGATCAAACATGCGGACAGACGTGTGACCATCGGTCTGGTGGGCAAATACGTTCAGCTTCATGACGCCTATCTCTCCGTGGCAGAGGCACTGCGCCATGCGGGCTATGCTCTGGGGGCTGAGGTGGACATCCGCTGGATCGACTCCGAGACCATTACGGAAAGCGATGCGGAGGCGGTTTTGGGCGCGTTGGACGGCATCATCGTCCCCGGCGGCTTCGGCCAGCGGGGGATCAACGGCATGATCCTGACGGCGAAATACGCCCGGGAGCATCGGGTACCCTATTTCGGTATCTGTCTGGGAATGCAGATCGCTGTGATCGAATATGCCCGCCACGCCGCCGAGATCGCCGACGCGGATTCCGGCGAGTTCAACGAGCTGTGCGAAAACAAGGTCATCGACTTCATGCCGGGACAGAGCGACGAGATCGACAAGGGCGGCACGCTTCGGCTGGGGGCTTATCCCTGCGTGATCCGGCCCGGCACCACCATGGAGCGGTGCTACGGCACGCTGGAGATCTCCGAGCGTCACCGCCACCGCTACGAATTCAACAACGACTACCGGGAGGCCCTCACCTCCGCGGGACTGGTCCTCTCCGGGCTGTCCCCCGATGGGCGGCTGGTGGAGACGGTGGAGCTGACGGACCAGCCGTTCTTTGTGGGCGTTCAGTATCACCCGGAATTCAAGTCCCGGCCCAACCACGCCCATCCGCTGTTCAAGGGCTTTGTCCAGGCGGCGCTGGAGCGCGAAAACACATAAAGGCGCAATATCTGAATTTATTTTTCAGGAGGTCCCTATGGCATCACAAACCGTTTTAGTTCTCGATTTCGGAGGTCAGTATAATCAGCTCATCGCCCGGCGGGTCCGGGAATGCAGCGTATACTGCGAGGTCAGGCCCTATACCACCCCGGTGGCGGAGATCAAGGCGATGGCCCCCATCGGCATTATCTTTACCGGTGGGCCCAACAGTGTGTACGATCCCGCGTCCCCGCAGGCGGACCCGGAGATCTTCAAGCTGGGGATTCCCATTCTGGGCATCTGCTACGGCTGTCAGCTCATCGCCCACAATCTGGGCGGCCGGGTGACGGCGGCTACGGCGGACTCCGCCCGGGAGTACGGCAAGACGGAGACTTATTTCCGCACCGACTGCAAGCTGTTCAAGGGCCTGCCTGCCGAGAGTGTTACCTGGATGAGCCACGGCGACTATATGGAGAAGGTGCCGGAGGGCTTTGAACTGGTGGCCCATTCCGACGCCTGTCCCAATGTGGCCATCTGTGACGAGCGCCGGGGCTTTTACGGCGTCCAGTTCCACCCGGAGGTGAATCACACCGCCTACGGCACCGCCATGCTCCGCAACTTCCTCTATGAGGTCTGCGGCGCAAAGGGGCAGTGGACCATGGGGGATTATAAGGATGTTGCCATCCGTCAGATCCGGGAAAAGGTGGGGGACGGTAAGGTACTGCTGGCCCTCTCCGGCGGCGTGGATTCCTCCGTGGCGGCAGCGCTGATAGCGGAGGCCGTAGGCAATCAACTGACCTGCGTATTTGTGGACCACGGCCTCATGCGTCTCAACGAGGGAGACGAGGTAGAGGAGGCCTTCAGAAAGTGGGACATCAACTTCGTCCGGGTCAACGCGGAGGAGCTGTTTTTGAGCAAGCTGGCCGGCGTCAGCGAGCCGGAGCGCAAACGGAAGATCATCGGCGAGGAATTCATCCGGGTCTTTGAGGCGGAAGCAAAAAAAATCGGCCAGGTGGATTACCTGGCTCAGGGTACGATTTACCCGGATGTGATCGAGTCCGGCGCAGGTGACGCAGCCGTGATCAAGAGCCATCACAATGTGGGCGGTCTGCCGGATTATGTGGATTTCAAGGAGATCATCGAGCCTCTGCGGATGCTCTTTAAGGACGAGGTGCGGCAGCTGGGCCGTGAGTTGGGTCTGCCGGAGTATCTGGTGATGCGCCAGCCCTTCCCCGGCCCCGGCCTTGCCATCCGCTGCCTGGGGGATGTGACGAAGGAAAAGCTGGATATTCTGCGCCTGGCGGATTTTATCTTCCGGGACGAGGTCGCCAAGGCGCATCTGGAGAGCGCCATGAGCCAGTATTTCGCAGTGCTGACCAATATGCGCTCCGTAGGTGTGCAGGGCGATGGCCGGACCTATGATTATACTCTGGCCCTCCGCAGCGTCACCACCACGGACTTCATGACCGCCGACTGGACCCGGATCCCCTACGATGTGCTGGACCGGGTCTCCGTCCGTATCGTCAATGAGGTGCCCCACATCAACCGCATCGTCTACGATATTACCTCCAAGCCCCCCGCGACTATTGAGTGGGAATAATCCCAGAAAGGCTGAAAAGCCTTGAAAATACTGGACTTTTGCGTTACGGAATTGCCTCGTGACAACAAAATGACAACATTTTAGATTATCCAAGAATAAAGAGCTATCTGATTTCTGTTAGAGAAGTCAGATAGCTCTTTTTGTTTTATTACATTGCACAATTCTCTTTTTATTTGATAATCTTCACCGCAAATCCGTCTACACCATTCGATATTGGAAGAATTTGCTTTGAAATTGCAGTGCATCCTTAGCTTACTTGCCTTTATTGCGCAAACTGTCGAGAGCTTCTCGTGTACGTTGCACTTCAATTTCGGGGTATGTATACCGCCAATGGTCGTATTCCTCTTTGCTGATTTCACCGTTGCGGTACTTCTCTGCTTCTTTCTGCCAAGCAGTAAAACGCTCAAGCAAAGAAATGTAAGATGTTCCTCTGTTTTTATCAAGACGGATACAAACCTCATCATCGAGCTTGTCAATCTTCATGCCATAAATATCCTCTATCGCAAAGAGCGTGTGCATCAGACCAAGATAGCTGTCGATGTCTGGCACGGACAGTGCCAGCGGCGATACCCCCAGCGCACCGGCAAGGTTCTCCGTCAGTTCTGCCTTGGGCGTTCTGCTGCCGGATTCATACTGCGCCATACGGATGTCGGCAGTCTTTTCCGGGAAGCCGACCGCCTGCCCCAAGTATTTTTGCGTCATTCCCCGCAGATTGCGGAAGAACCGAATTCTCTCACCGATTGCCATAGCACAACACTCCTTTATGTACTGCACAATTAACATAGCATATAGATTTAAGCTATGTCAATACAACAATAGCAAAAAAGTTAAATGTTTTTCCGTAAGCCACTTGACGATAGCAAATTTGCTTAGTATAATAACTAAGCAAATAACGTTAATCTGTTTGCTGGCAACAGAATAACCGTTGTGTGTCACGGTAATGGCGTAACCGATCGGGAAAATCGGAATGCGGCCAGAAAGTTTTCCGACGCGAAATAAGAGAACTATATGTAGATGAAAGGGGTGATGAAATGGAAAATACAAGCTTTATGAGAGTAGAGGAAGTAGCGCAGGAATTGGGTGTTTCAAAATCCTATGCCTACAAGATCGTGCAAAAGCTGAATGAAGAACTGAAAAGCAAAGGCTTTCTCACAATTTCGGGACGAGTCAATAAACAGTATTTTATGGAACGCACCTGTTACGGTGCTGTTCAGAAAGAGAGGTAAAAATGTCTGTTTACAAAGATACCAAGAGTAACACTTGGAAGGTCTACTACCGCTTCACGGATTGGCAGGGCAAGGTACACCAATCTACAAAGCGTGGCTTTCCCACAAAACGAGAGGCGCTTGCTTGGGAGCGGGAACAGCTCCACAAGGTGGAAGCCGATCTGGATATGACCTTTGAGAGCTTTATCGACACCTACACAGCCGATATGAAGAACCGGCTGAAAGAGAACACCTGGCACACCAAGGAGCACATCATTCGCACTAAACTGCTCCCGTACTTCGCCAAGCGAAAAATGAATACGATCCAGCCCAAAGACATTATCGCTTGGCAAAATGAGATGATCAAATGTCGGGATAAGAGCGGCGAAGCGTATTCGCCGGTGTATCTCAAAACCCTGCACAATCAGCTCAGTGCTATTTTCAATCATGCTGTGAAATTCTACGGGCTGAAAGACAATCCCGTCGCCAAAGTTGGCAATATGGGCAAGGCCAAGGCAAGAGAGATGCTTTTCTGGACGCAGGAGGAATACAAGAAATTCTCCGAAGAAATGATGGACAAACCTGTTTCTTTCTACGCTTTTGAAATGCTGTATTGGTGCGGTATCCGTGAGGGAGAACTGCTGGCGCTGACCCCGGCGGATTTCGATTTTGACCGGGAGACGGTCACGATCAGCAAATCCTATCAGCGTATCGGTGGCCGGGACATCATCACTGACCCGAAAACGCCGAAAAGTAACCGGACGATCAAAATGCCGGAGTTCCTCTGTGAAGAAATGCAGGACTATATGAAACAGCTCTACCGAATCGGCAAAAATGACCGACTGTTTGAAGTTACAAAAAGCTATCTCCACCACGAAATGGACAGAGGCGCCAATGCCGCAGGGGTCAAGAGGATCAGAATCCACGATTTGAGACACAGCCATATTTCGCTTCTGATTGAAATGGGATATTCGGCGGTAGCCATCGCCGATCGGGTAGGACACGAGAGCATCAATATCACTTATAACTACGCTCACCTGTTCCCCTCTACACAAAGCGATATGGCGGACAAGCTCAATCAATTCAGAAAGGATGGTGCAAGTGATGTCATTGAAGAACAGGGACGAGCATAATCGCTGGCGCAGCAAAACGGTTGCCTTCCGGGTATCGCCAGAGGAGGATGCTCAAATCGAACGCTATGTGCAGCTCTCCGGGCTGACAAAGCAGGACTATATCACCCGGCGGCTCACCCACAAGGATGTGATGGTCCAGGGCAATCCCAGAGTTTTCAAGGCGCTGCGGAATCAGCTTGCCGAAGTGCTTTTGGAATTGCAGCGCATTGAGACTGGCGGCGCAGTCAATGATGAGCTGCTTGACCTAATTGAAATGATAGCCGATATTCTCGGCGGAATGAAGGAGGAATCTGAATGATCAACGAAAAAGAAATGACCGCTCCGAATGTATCTGTTGGCGCAGATACGGAGCAGTCATCCCAAAACCTTACTGACAATAGTTTAACCGATTTTGACCCGGATTTCAAGGGGTCTGACGATGATTTCTACCGGGAAATGCAAAGAAGAATGGCCCCGGATTATCTGGAAACGGTATCGATGACCACCCTCTATGATACGGACTTTGAAGGGCAGGAACCGCTGATTGACGGCCTGCTGTATCGGGGAGCCTATCTGCTGGCAGGCTCCCCGAAGGTGGGAAAGAGTTTCCTGATGGCCCAGCTTGCCTATCAGGTCAGCACCGGAACTCCCCTGTGGGGCTATAAGGTGCGAAAAACGGGCGTTCTTTACTTTGCGCTGGAAGATAACTATGCCCGCTTACAGCGGAGACTATTCCGAATGTTCGGTGCTGAGGCAGCGGAAAATCTGTATTTTGCCACCCATTGCAAAACCGCCAACAGTGGTCTGGAGGATCAGATTCGCAGCTTTATGCGGGAGCATCCCAACACCGGCCTGATTATCATCGACACCCTAAAACGGGTGCGTGAGGTCGGCGAAGCGGACTTCAGCTACAGCAGTGACTACGATATTGTGGCCCGACTGAAGACTGTTGCCGACAGCTATAAGGTAACGATGGTAATCGTCCACCACACCCGCAAGTTGGAAGCGGATGACAAATTCGATATGATCGCCGGAACCAACGGCCTGTTAGGTGCAGCGGATGGCGGCTTTGTTCTCAGCAAGGAAAAACGCACCTCCAATGCGGCGGTACTGGATGTCACCGGCAGAGATCAGGAGGATCAGCGGCTGCACCTTACCAAGAATCCCGAAACACTGGTATGGGAGCTGGAAAGCGTTGAAACGGAGCTTTGGCAGGAGCCGCCGGACCCGTTTCTGGAAAGTATTGCAGCATTTCTTTCTTCGGCGGGTGAACGATGGGAAGGCACTGCCTCTAAGCTGTGCAGCCTGCTGAAGCTGGACTGCAAGCCCAATGTGCTGTCCCTTCGGCTGAGCATCGGCTCTGTGCGGCTGCTGCGGGATTACGACGTTCACTACACGGCAAGCCGCAATCACGGAGGACGCAAAATCTCTCTGTGGAAGGAGATGGAGTCGGACAGCGTGTCAAAGGGTGACGACCGTGACGATCTTTTTGTGGGCAGTTGCGTGGTCTAAAACATCGTCCCCACCGTCACGGTTTGTCACGCTTTGAAGTTTCGGCGGGGTGCAGGGAGGCCTTTTCAAAGGTCTGCCCTGCTGGGGAGCAGTCCGCAGGCTGCCGGGGCAAAGTCCCGGTACAGGGTTAGTGCTCGATGCACCGGCTCTGTACCAGCCCCCTCGGGAGAGCGCAAACAGCATCTTTTGATGGCCGCAGGCTGTCAAAAGTGCTTTTGCGTTACTCTTGACAAGAGTAACAGAACCCCGGCTGCGGCCGGTGGGTGAAAGGAAGTGAGATTTTATGAAGAGAACGATTAGCGCAGAGGTGGGTAAAGGCTCTGTCAATCACAACAGCCGCAAATTTCGGGCAGAGAATGTGGACGGAAGCCGCACACACCTGAACATCGACTACTACAATGAGCGCATTCAGACTGTGTACCATCAGCTTTTTGATGACGCCCTGAAGCGCTACAATGAGAAGCAGACCCGTGCAGACAGGCGCATACCGAATTACTATGAGAAAATCCGCTCCGGCAATCAGGAAAAGCCCTTTCACGAGATCATCCTGCAAATCGGAAACAAGGAAGATATGAGCGCCACCGGCGAGTATGCGGAGCTGGCACGAACTGTGCTGGATGAATACTATCGAGGCTTTCAGGAGCGCAATCCAAACCTCCGGGTGTTCTCGGCACATCTCCATATGGACGAGGCAACGCCTCATCTGCACATTGACTTTGTGCCGTTCACCATCGGGAGCAAGCGAGGACTTGACACCCGCGTATCGCTGAAACAGGCGCTGGCGGCGCAAGGCTTCAAGGGCGGGACCCGTGGTGCAACGGAATGGGCGCAGTGGGTGCAGTCCGAAAAGGAGCAGCTTGCCGCCGTGATGGAGCGGTATGACATTCAGTGGGAGCAGAAAGGCACCCACGAAAAGCATCTCTCCGTTCTGGACTACAAGAAGCAGGAGCGCGAGAAAGAACTCGCTGCACTGGACACTACACTGGCCAAAAAACAGGACGAGCTGGAAACGGTGCAGAATCGGATTGACAACTTCGATCAGGGCGTGCAGTCCATTGAAAAGTTGGAGCAGCGAATTGAGTCGGATGCAGAGTTTCAGCTCCCTGATCCACCCGCTCTAATGACGGCCAAGACCTATAAACAGCGGTTTGCTGACCCCCTGATCAAGCGGCTGAAAGAAATCATCCGTAAGATGTTTTGCCGCTATTACAAGGCTCTGGACAGCTATCACCGGCTGAACACCACCAACGGTCGGCTCTACCGAGAGAATGAACATCTGACCGTAACCAACGACCGGCTCAAAGGAGAAAATGATGCCCTGCGCTCCGAACTGAAAGATTTCCACTTCCTGCGGAAGATCCTTGGAAATCAACAGATCGACAATTTGATTGTACAGGCAAAAGATATGGAGCAGCAGCGAAAGCAAGCCCAGCGCACAAGGCGCAGAAATACAACTTTTGAAAGGTAGGAACAAACTATGGCAAAGACAATTTTTGAGGAAATGGGCGGTACTTATACGCAGGTCGGAGATCACCTTCTCCCTGATCTGAAACTGCCCGAAGAAGAACAGCGGCCCATCGGCGTGTGGGGACAGCGGCACTGGCGTTACCTGAAGGAGCATCGCCGGGCAACTTATGCGACCCTGCTCACCGGTGGCAAGCTGAACAGTTACCTTGCCGGCATCGACCGGCAAGCAGAGGCGATGTTTCTTCGGCTGGTAAAGCAGATGGCTGAGATGGAAGGCGTCACAGAGGAGCTGAAAGCCGCCAAACCAATGGAGTGGGTCGGCAGAATGAATAACATCCGAAATAAGGCTATGGAGATCGTGAATAGCGAACTGATCTACACAGCATAAACGCAACGGCGGCAGGGAGAAACCCCTGCCGTCGTTTTTTTCTGTGCCATCTAAGTGAGCAGACCATTTTTACTTCCACGGAGCAAAACGGTAAAATCTTGTTGGGACACCCTAAGACCCGTTAGCGCGTTATAGCTACACAGGTTAGTTTCCATAGTAGACAGCAATAGGATGGATTACGCACAGGTTCCTTTCTTTTGTTGGTAGAAGTTGTCGTAAAACTTCATTTACGCTAAATTGTAGTGTAGCAAATATGTTCTGCGAATCATTGGGATCGGTATCTTCGCCGATAATATTTGTAATCATCCCAACGCAAGTGATTTCACCACCATATTTGAATCCTAAGTTCTGTGCATCAATACGGAAATAACGATCATCCAAAGGGATAAGGTACCCATCCGAAGAAATCAGTATTCGGTTATAAGGAATAATCTGGCGAATCATATCGATTATCTCTTTGATTCCATCATACTGTTTCCCGCTGGCAGCAACTGCTTCTTTAATCTTGGCTCGGATTGCGTTGCTATTTGATCTTTGTTGTGAACGATTAAGACTTTCTGTTGCAACGGATGCGGCGGTTTCAATTTTCTCTTTCTCTGTTTTCTTTAAATACTCAATCAGACCGCCTTTTGAAAAAATTCTCTCCAGATAATCAAAATCAACGACATCGAAAACTCTTGTCAGCTCAACATATACATTCGTCTGGACACTTGACTTTCCAATGAAAAGGTCTATTGGCATTTTGACGCTTGCAAGCAGAGTGCTGTGTTTCAAAATTCTCTTGTTATATTCCGTTGATTTGCCGCTGCCTGCGGAATTTTGGATGATGATTGCGGCGTAGCCTTTGCTCATCATTGAGAGGGCTTTTTCAACGAAAACCATTCCATTGCCCGGCGCGGAATACGGTGGATTCAGAACAAACGCATCAGCCGGGAATTTTTCATCCGTTTTACCAAAGCCATAGTTGCCGTTAAACTCTTTCAGAGAGTCTTTGTTCAAAATATTAGAACTGCCGTCACCCATCAGGATCATATTGAGGATAGCAAGCATATAAACTTCCGAAAGGATTTCAAGACCAAGAAGCTGATTCGCCTTGATTTGAGCAGATTTCAAAGCAAATTCATCGGGAGACTTGATCTGCTCTTTGGCATCTATCAGCATTTCGTTCATAGCGGCGACAAGAAGGCCCGCTGAGCCAGTCGCAAAGTCCCACACATAGGAGTCCTTATTTACTCTTGCAAGACGCGCCAAAAGGGTGGCTACATAAGAGGGGGTCAGAACAACATCGTTGAGTTTGTCCTGTGAGAAGCCGAGCCAGCTATACATTTCATTGAATAGCTTCCCGGTAAAATCAGTACTTAAACCGATTTTGTAGTAGATGCCGAGATCGTCAATGATTTTTGTAAAGACTCGTTTTAGTTGGCTTTCTCCGTTTTCAACCTTATTGATATTATCGGTTGTCAGCGTGTTCTGTAAGGTACGAACAATCAGATCACGTTTTTCCTGCGGCAGGTTCTTTTCGCTCAGAAACGCTTTGATTTTCCGAAGGATAATATCGCCATCACGGTTGCCTTCTTCGGTTGAGGATTTCAGTTCTGATTTCTCAAGTGCGGCAACCCTCCCAGGTACGCCGAGCGTTGCAATAATGGAAGCTGCCACAAGGTAAACACGGTCGCGTTCACTTAGCCCTTTTTCGTTGTTATAAATGTCATTATTCAGTTTAACAAGACTGGCGTTAATTTCCTGCTCACGATGTTCTCTGAGCTTTTCGATTTCTTCCTGTGAGAGCTGGAGGCGCTTTACTTTTTCAATAAAGCCGTCAAAATTACTCTTTTTTAGGAAAGAAAAATCGGTGTACTCATCGACCTTCTGCCCGATACCGAAATTGCTCTTGGAAACATAATATACGCCGATTTCATATTCCAGTTTTCCGGCATCGTTTTTGTAGCCGGTCATTCCGATGGCAATAATATCGGTATAGCTCGTATAATGCAGAAGTGCATTTGCATAATGAACGGCACCATTCACGGCATACGAATTGATATTCTTGAAATCGGGTTGATTTTTTGAGGTTTTGTTTGCAACCTTGCCATCCACATCAAGCTTAACAAGCTTATCTTTATAGCCCTTATACTCAATCAAAATCGGATACCTGCCCAAATTCTTGTCCTGCAAAAGGAGTTTTGCGTCGGGACGATTTCCGCCTACACCACCATTTTTGGAATAGTAGTCATTAAGCGCCTGGTCTATTTCTGTATTTAGCGATTCCTGTTCCAGTTTATAATCAAGTTTATACGATTTCAGCCAACCGTTTGCAAGATCCGCAACATTCGGCTCGACAGATTGAATTTTAGCCATTGTTATTTCCTCCCCGTGTCCAGCTACCGTTATAAGCGGACCAAGATTCTGTGTATTTGTTTCCAGTAACCGCTGCTTTGTACGGATCTGCCAAGAATGTTCTTATCGTCCTCAGCACCGTATCAAAATCATCGGTCTTTGTGTCAATCTTCCGGCAGAAGGCTTTCCATTTCTTCTGCATTGCATCGTCGCTGCCAAAGGCCATGACCTGCTCAAACTGCTCCACCGTGAACTTGTGTCCACGGTTTTCAAAGGTCTTTTTCAGCGCTTCCGTCAGCGTTGCACCGTTGAAATCAAACTTGTTAGCAAGATAATAGAGATCGTAATAATCCTTCATCCGGCTGGAGAATTCCATCAGGCTGAGAATTGCATCCAGCTTCTCGGCAATGGTCGTTTCCAGCGAGTAGGTATTGACCATCGGAGCCTTAAAGTCATCAAGCTGCGTTGGTATCTTCCGCTTTTCCTGTCTCGGCACGATGACATCGCCTACGCCGAAATCAATGCCAAAGGGCGTTTTTGTGTTCTTTATCTTTGCCACAAGGGAAGCACCAATACCGGCGTACTTCTTTGCCACAGCAATGGGAGCCACATTTTTGATTTCAAATGTGATAAAATCGTTGCCTGTTTCGGTTGCAATGATCTCCTCCAATATCGCCTGGAGCTGTTCCAGTGTGTTCGGCATCTTTCTGAGCAGGAAATCCACGTCAGCGGTAACACGGCTATCGAAATCTGTGAGGGAATAGAGGAACAGTCCGCCTTTGAGAACCAGATTTTCTACATATTTTGACTTTTCCAGACGGCGCAGGAACTCTTCCTGGCAGAAAAGCTGCAAGCAGAGCTGATAGCTTCTGCCGCTTTGTGCTGCTTTGTTTTTGAGCCGTGCAAGCACGGATGCAGCCACATCAGCCATTCAGCAGCACCTCCATCACACTCATCATTTTCTTATAAACACCCATTTCCTTTGCGTATTTGGAAAGGTTGGCAAGACTTTTTTCCTCGTCCGCCACATAAGCATTAACGGCTTTGTTGAATATCTCGTTATCCAGCTTCGTGCGGTACTTGAAACAGTCGCAGATGGTACGCTCACGGTCATAGACCGGAAGCGTTACGCCGTTGAATGTCCCTATCGTTTCGCCCAGGTGGTACATACCATTCTGAACATAGTACGCTTTTACCGGCACTTCTTCCTGTATGGCTTTTACGGTTCTGGAATAGGACCGGGGAACGGTAATTGACCATTCTCGGGGTGCAAAGTCGCTATATCCATAGTAAAACAAAGCCGATTCCACGCAGACGACCCCGTGTGTCATCAGCTTCAAAAGGATATACTCCTCTTTGGGCTCGTCTCCGACGGCCAGCTTGTAATACCCCTTTTTCACACGCTCAAGATACCCCTGCCTACAAAGCGCATATACATCCTGGTCTTTGAGTCCGGCAGAAATAAAATCCGATTTCTTTGCAATTTCTCCGATGGCATCAAAAACTTCGTTGACAATATCGTACTTGCTCAACCTGTCACCAACTTTCTGCACGCAATATTTGCATTATGCGTGTTTATATTATAATGTCCAAGCTCCCAAAAATCAATATGTTTTGCACGCTTTTTGAAGATATTGCGTGTAAATTTTGAAAAGCGGTATTGCAATTCAAAGAGCGCTGCGCTATAATATCCATACAGATTGGGTCTACACCAACCTATCTGCCCGACAACACAATGACAACAGGAATTATGATACACCGTAATTCTTGGATAATCTAAGCGATCTCGATAATCGGAGCTAAACAGTCTATACAAAATCGTTTAGGTCACGGTTTCCGGGAGCGAGTGGGAATGATTGCAATAACCCGCCGGTTCGCTGCAACGCAGCGGACCGACGGGTTTTCCATGATATACTGTCAGTTTGCTGGGCAAATGTCAATAGGAAAGTGTAACAAAACGAAAAAATATTTTTAGACGGTCTG
>OIWU01000904.1_pt1 | contig 33097 bp, 20 predicted proteins | sample 1587711 | NCBI WGS metagenome assembly OIWU01 (sample SAMEA3888909, study PRJEB22519) | human gut metagenome | biome: human gut; feature: human-associated habitat; material: faeces | place: Denmark | collected 2010 | reverse complement strand
CGGAATCAAACTGGGCGATGTCGCCCAATCGATGACCATCCGCGACAGTTTAGGGTACCTCGTCGTAAACAATTCAGGCATCATCTTCGTAATCAACGTCAATACGTTCCAGCTCGTCGGCACGATACGCGGACTGGTCTCACCCCGCTACATCCACTTCCTGAGCGACGAAAAGGCCTACGTGACCGATCTGTACTCCTACTTCATCTCGGTCATCAATCCCAAAGAGTTCAAGATCACCAAGCGAATCGACGTCCGGGTAGACGGGAAGAACCAACCCTCGACCGAGCAGATGGTCCAGTACAAGAACTTTATTTTCACGAACTGCTGGTCCTACGACAACAAAATACTGGTCATCGATACGCAGACCGACTCGGTTGTGGACTACATCGAAGTTGGCATCCAACCGACCTCTTTAGTTATCGACAAATACAATAAAATCTGGACGATTACCGACGGCGGATACGAAGGCTGTCCGTATGGGTATACGGCACCGGCCCTCTACCGGATTGATGCGGAGACCCGAAAAATCGAACAGACCTTCAACTTCAAACTCGGAGACAGCGGATCGGAGATCTGCATGAACGGGACACGGGATACGCTCTACTTCATCAACAAACACATCTGGCGGATGGCGGCGACCAGCGACAAACTGCCCGACAAACCGTTCCTCGAAAATCCGACCACCAACCATTGGTATGGTCTGACGGTGAATCCCTACAATTCGGACGTCTATCTGGCCGATGCGATCGACTACACGCAACCCGGCCGCATCTACCGCTACAATGCACAGGGCGAACTGCTCGACCAGTTTGAAGTCGGGATTATTCCGGGGGCTTTCTGTTTCAAATAAACGCCAAGGACCATGAAACGAACACTTCTCGCCGTCGGACAACTGTTTCTGACCTTGCTTGCAGCTTCCGCCCAAACTCCGGACCGTGGATATGATCTCGATGTAGTGACCGTCTCGGGGCGGAAACTCAGCGAGATGGGGATCACCCGAACGGAACTCGACTCCTCGGCCCTCAGGGAAAACGTCATCCATAGCATGGCTGATGTATTGGCGCAAAACACCTCGATCTTCATCAAATCGTACGGACGAGGAACTTTGGCTACAGCCTCATTCCGGGGAACAGCTCCGTCACACACTCAGGTGCAGTGGAACGGCATGGCGGTCAACTCCCCGATGTTGGGCATGGTCGACTTTTCGCTGATTCCCTCCTACTTCATCGACAACGCAACCGTATATCACGGTGCAGGATCGGTCGGCGTGACGGGTGGCGGACTCGGTGGAGCCATCACCCTGCAAACCGAAGCCCCGAAACAACGCGGTTTCAATCTGAATTTCATACAGGGGATCAGCAGTTTCGACACGTACGACGAATTTCTCCACCTGACCTACGGTACAGACCGGTTCCAGACCTCAACACGCTTCTGCTTCGTCACCTCGGACAACGACTTCAAATACCGTAATTTCGACAAGATCGGCGAGAACAACGAGCTCTATCCCATCGAGCGCAACAAGAACTGCGAATTTCAGGACTGGCACCTGATGCAGGAGTTTTTCTATAAAAAAGACGACCGCAACCGGTTCGGGCTGTCGGCTTGGTTCATGAATTCGCAACGCGGCATTCCGATGCTCTCGGTCGACTATCGGGACGAAAACCGGTCGAAAGACCTGCAGGGCGAAAAGACCCTGCGCGTTGTCGGCAATTGGAAACACACAAACGACCGCATCGTGATGGAGACCCGTGTCGGATATACCTACTCCGACATGCTCTACCGCTTGTGGAACGATCTGGGAACCGAAGAGCTCTCGGAAAGTCTGCACGCCGCGAGCAAAATCCACACCGGATACGGCTCTTTCGAAATACAATACACGCCCTCGGAGAAGTGGTACATCACCGGTAGCGCTTCGGCCTACCTGCATGCCGTCAAAAGCAGCAACAAAACCGCAAACGATACGATCCAAGAGGGGTACTACCACACCCGGGTCGAAACGTCGCTATATGCCAGCGTACGCTACCGTCCCCATCCCCGCATCGGATTAGGTGTCGACCTGCGCGAGGAGAGCTATGGCGACAAGGTTACCCCACCGATCCCCGCCGCATTCGTCGACTTCACGCTGTGGCCCAAATACGACGTTGTGCTGAAAGGCTCCTTTACGCGGAATTACCGCTATCCGTCGATGAACGACCTCTACTTCCAACCGGGAGGAAACGACTCGCTGCAGACGGAAAAGGGATATACCTACGAAGGCGGCGTAACCTTCGGCATACACCGTAAGAAATTCGCCTTCTCGGGAGAGGGCACGGCCTACAACTCCATATTCCGGGACTGGATCCTCTGGATGCCCAAAGGGGAAAACAAGGGCTATTGGACCCCCTGCAACGTCAAGAAGGTGCACAGCTACGGAGTCGAACTGCAGGGGAAACTGGCCGTGCAGCTCGCCCCCAAATGGAACCTCTACATGGATGCCCATTGGGCTTGGACACGATCGCTGAACATGGATGATCCGAAAGGGTGGACCGACGGGTCGATCGGCAAACAGTTGGTCTACATTCCTGAGTTCTCCTCCTCGATCACCGGACGGATCAGCTGGAAAAGCTGGTCGTTCTCCTACAAATACCACCATTACAGCGAACGTTATACCACCTCGAGCAACGAGAAGGCCTACCGGCTCTACTACATCGGTCCCTACTACATGAGCGACATCTACCTCGAAAAATCGCTTTCGCTGCGGTTTGCGGATCTTTCGCTCAAGGTATGCGTCTACAACCTGTTCAACGAGGACTACGTATCGGTTCTTTCGCGGCCGATGGCCAAACGCAACTACAGCCTGTTCATCGGAATCACCCCCAAATGGGGTCGCAAAAAATAACGATGCGGAGCACCGCATAATGCCCCGCACCGTCTTTATTCATTCGTATTTTCGTACTCCTGTCGCTACCCTATTTTGTGGCGAATTCATACTGAGTTGCAGCATCCTTCGTGTAGCAAGGCAACGTTCCAACTCCACCCATAAAATAGGTGGCATCCGGATTGAAATCGGCCGGCACACGAATCGTAGTCAACTGATTGTTCTGAGCAGCCATTCGCGTCAGGTTCAGGTGAGCCAGATCCAATACCCCAGTCAGTTGATTATCCGAACAGTTCAGCTCCCATATCCGGGACAATCCTGCCAAACTGAGTTCCGTCAGCTGATTTCCTGAACAGAGCAGTCCTCCCAACATCACACAATTATTCACATCGAGTGCAGTCAGTTCATTATCACAAATCTCCAACCAATAGAGATAAGTCTGTCGCGACAGATCGATCGACGTAAGCCGATTGTTGTTCAACTTCATGTATAAATAGGGTTCACCCGCATGATCATAACCCGAATTTGTAGCACTGGGTGTATCGAACGTCTTGTCTCCCATATTGATCTCTTCGAGCTGGTTGTTCTGCGCCTCCAGATAGCCGAGTTTCGTCTGGCTAAAATCGAGTTTCCCGATCCGATTGTCGGCACAATTCAAATGAACCAACTCCGTACAATGAGTCAAATCGAGCTCGGCAATCGTATTGTAGGGACACGACAAGGTCTCCAATTGGGTACAAGCCGTCACATCGAGCGCCGACAACGCATTGTGCCCGCAATTGAGCATCGTCAACTCCTTGTTTTGGCTCAAATCGAGCTCTTGGATCTTCGGATTTCCATAGGTAGTCAGCTGTTTCAGTTTCGGATTGTGCGTCACATCCAGCGCATTCAGACCAAACCCATCCAGATTACTGCTGACACAATTCAGCACCTCCAATTCCGGATTTTGGCTCAGATCGAGTGTCTCGATCGGGGTCAGATCCCAATAAGTATGGCAACAATATCCCATATCCAGCACCCTCAACTTCGGATTCTGCGTTACATCCAACTCCGACAGATTCAGATAGTACACATCCAACTCTTCGAGTTCGGGGTTGTGCGTCACATCGATCTGCGTAATACCCAGATCATCATAACTCCTTCCCCCGTTCATGCCACACTTCAATACGACCAATTTCGGATTTTGGGACACATCGAGTTTCGACAGACGGTTCCCCCGACAATTCAGCACCTGCAGATCGGGCAACATCGTCACGTCGAGCGCCAAAATTCGGTTGCTGCGGCAATAGAGCTCCCTCAACTTCGTATTGTGCGACACATCGAGAGAGTCCAATCTATTGAGACTGCAGGCCAACAGCTCCAGATTCGTGAAGTATTCGATCCCCTGAAGCGATCCGATATCCTGTCCGTCGACATTGATCTCCGTCACCAATTCGGCCTCGGAACGTTGCAGTACACCGTCGTTGTTCTTGTCAAACTGAAGCACAAGTGCGGCAAAACGGTTGTCTTCGAACGTCAGCTCCTCATTGGGATCCGCTTCCGAAGTTACGACCACCACGCAGGTCGCACGAACGGATGCATTGCTCGCCAACATAACCGTAACAACACTCTCGCCGGCCGCCAACGCCTGCACGGTTCCATCCGCAGCAACACGTGCAACCTCCTCCTTGGAACTGCTCCACGTCAACTCTACCGGCCGTGTGGCATTCTCGGGTAGATACGACACCGCGATCGATTTCGTCTCATCGATCCGCATCCTCAGGGTATCTGCCACCGAAAGGCCCGTCACTGCAATCGTCCCGCTCTCATCGTTCTTGTCACATCCCGCCAACGAGAAAACAACCAGAACCATCCACAAAAGATAACTTTTCATGCTTTGCATACAAAATAACCTTTATTTGCTGATAAACGGACGGAGGCATGGAATAGAGACAGGCAAGCCTCCACATGCCTCCGTACCGCTTGTTTTTATCGTTTACTCTGCGAGTGCATAGGTCGAGAAGATACCTCCATCTCCCTTGATCGCACCGATTTCATTCTGTACATCATTCAGCTGAGCGCCCGTAGCAATATCGAACACGCCGATGACTACCTCACTGTAATTCGTCGTCGGCACATAGAGATGTCCCTCGGGATCGGTTGCCATATACTTGGAAACCATGCTGAATAGACTCTTGTCTGCAATATCGACAAACAAGGAGGTGACGCCGGTCTTGTAATTGAACTTATAGACCTTGGTCGTACTGTATCCACCGCCACCTTTGAAGAAGATCTCGTCGCTGGTCAGCGAAGCACACGTACCGGCACCTTCCAGTCCGGCGTTCACATCGATCTGTTGTCCATCGATCAGGATCGGTGTCTCGGTATATACAAAAGTCTGTGGATCGATCGTCAAAACCGAAGCCGGAGAGGTAAACGGCTCCATCCCCCACAACCAGTAACCCGTCTTGGCCATGGCACCGGCAACCAAGGCATATACATTACCGTCGCGTCCACGAACCACATCGGCGATCTGACGATCCTCGGCAATCATGATCGGAGTGAGGAGCTCCTTGTCCGTCTCGCTATCGAATACCTTCAGTTTGTTTCCACAACCGATATAGACATTCTGCCCTACCTTGAGCATCCGCGACCAGCAAGGTCCGTCCACACCGATGCTGCCGCTCGTCCCCGCCAACGGAACGAACGTATTCTGTCCGTCGGGTTGTACGGTCAGCACGTTAACCCCCGACACGTTATTCGCACCGGAATTGTTGTTGCCTACGTAAAATTTATCGGACGATACGGCGAGCAAATTGTAGATCTCTCCGAGCGAACCCGTATTGAACCCTTCGGCCGTTATGACACGCTCCTTTTTCAAGGTCTGCGCATCGCACTCAACGATCTGTGCCCGGCTCGACTCCGAAGTCGGGGTCAACAGATAAATTTTACCGTTGCAGATCGAGAGGTCGTTCAGTCCACCGGCTCCGATCGCCTCGCCGTTCAACTCCTGATAGAGGTGATCCTGATAGAACAGATGCTGTGCCGGATCGAAGAATGCAATTCCCTCGGTCGTCGTACCGTAGAACCACAGACCTGACTTGAACGGACCGTTGACCCGTACGGTAAACGACACGGTGGTCGACAGCTGATCCCGATTGATCCCCTCCACTTCAAAGGCATTCGTTCCACTATGGGTCAGGTCGAGCGTATACTCCTTCGTTTGGTTTTCGAGAGCCGTTCCGTTCAGCGTCCACTTGTACTCGCTGATCTCGACATCACCCGTATTCAAAACAACCGGAAGCGTCCCTTCGGAAACCTCCACATCGATGCTTCCTCCGTTCTCCAGCTGCGTATCGCCACAAAGAATGGTAACTGCCGGAGCCGGATCTTTCACGGTCAACGTCATGAATTCCTGCGTGGTAGCGCCTCCATCTGCATTATAAAGTACCACCTTGACGGAGTACTCTCCCCGCTGTGCAGGAGTCAACGCAAAAGTCGGCCCGTTGGCTTCGCTATTAACCGTGCCATTGACCGACCACTCGTAACGAACGATCTCTACATTCTCACATTTTACCGTATAGGTCACAACCGATCCTACCACGACATCGCTACCTACGCCAGAATTCCAAGTCACCGAAAAATTGGAGACAACCGGTGCGGGCAGCCCGTCATCCTTCGAACACGATGCGAAAACGCTCGCGACAAACAACAGAAAACAGTACAGAATTTTTTTCATCTTCACTGTAAATTAAAGAGGTTAATAAAAATTTCAATTGATTTTACAGCGAACGATGCACGGGCAGAAAGCCCTTGAGACGAAGACCTCGCCAAAACATTACCGACCCATACACCGCAGGCAAGTAAAATCTATATCTCAAGGCAGGTCTTCTGACTCGTTCCTGTTTTAAAGCCTTCCCAACCTCCGAGGAGGTCAGTGGCATCGATTTTAAAACTTTTTGACCCGCAGACAAGCCACGGGCAGGAACATACAGCAGCGGTAACTGTTGCCGATTCGCACGGCATTCCCTTTTCATCTTTGCTACAAGAACCTTGTTCGACAAAGGTAATATATTTTCCGGAAAACCGACAACTGTCGATGAAATAAATCGTTTTTTCTGTTCGTCCGGCAGGAGAGGCTTCATTCGGACACATTGTATCTATTGCCCCCCGCAAAAAGAGGTGCGGCCCGTCACTCGAACCGCACCTCGATAGGATCACTCGATAGAAAATACGCTACCGAGAGCGCTCCGGTTCGGAGATTTCAACCTTCCGCACAGAAGCCTGCTCTCCGGAAATCCCGAGATAATAGGTACCCGTCTTGGGGATATCGAACGAAACCGAAACCGGAGTCCAATCGTCGGATTCGAACGGCTCGGAAATCACCGGATCCCCCGTATCTGCACTCTCGACAAAGAGCGTTCCGGTCGATTTCACTTCGGCACGGAAGAGGTAATGCCCTGCCGTCAGATAGAGCCCCTCGTACAACCGACCGCCCTGTACATAGCCGTAACCGTCCTTTACACCGGCATTTTCCTCCATCGTCCAGTAGGAGTGACTCTCCGAAAAGTCACCGTTACGGAACGTACTGCTGCTGAGGATACCGCAATCGGTCAGGAAGTTGGTCGGACGCACACACAACAGATCACACGGACTCAAGTACTCGTTATTGAAGATCCGGAAGTTTTTGACAGCCACATAGTCGTCCGTCTCGGTATTGTCGAAAGGCTTTCCGTCAAACGGGTTGTCGGGCCACGTTCCGACCGAATAACCGCCCTTCAGGACACAATCGTAAACCTGCACATCGGAGATTCCCTGCTTTCCCTGATCGGGATTCGTCGTGCCCCACGGGATCAAGGCAATCGCCTTACCGCCACCGGAGTTGAGATAGCTGCGATATACGCCGACGTTGTAGACCGTGTGATCGGCCTCGCGATCTTCCCACCACCAAACACCTCCACGCGGATCACCGTAACTGCTGGTCAACACGATACAATCGTCGTTCGACTCGAAGAATATCCGGTCGACCACCAGATCATGCGTTCCCATGCTGACTCCGATGCCGTCGCCGCTGACACACTTCACCTCATGCATCTTGATATTCCCGATAAAGATATTTTCGCTGAAATAGAACGACGTATGGTAATTGTTCGTACGAACCATCTCGAAATCGGTCAACTCAACATTGCGCACCTTCCAGAAGCCGATCGGAATGATGTGTATCCGATCCGTACAGGTCCGTGCATAGTGGTCCAAGTGGGAGTCGACACAATACCGATCGGCCGAACGGATCTTTCCCGGTCCGGTAATTTTGATGTTCTCCGCCCCCTTGGCCTGAATCAACGGCAGATTGACGTAGAGGCTATGCGTCCAAGGAACTCCGGGAATCACCACATCATGACCGTAAGCCGGATGGTAGGTATAATCCGTTTCGTCCTGCGACTGCCAGAGAATCGCCCCGTCCTCGAGGTGCAGGTCGATATTGCTGCGTATCATGAGGTTCGTTGCCACATAACGCCGCCCATACCGGCTGCTGTCACCCGGCAGAACAACCCGGCCTCCTCCACGTTTAGCCACATCGTCGATGGCCGCCTGTATGTTACGGGTATCATCGGTAAACCCATCGCCTTTCGCCCCGTAATCCAGGACACTCACCGTCAAATCCGGCAACGTAAAGGCATAGGGATTCTTGGAAAAATCCCGCCAATTTTCGACATAGAAATAGGGGGCTATTTTCGTATAATCCTCATCGGAATTTTTGGCCACAGCAAGGAAACGGCTGCTCAAATGGGTCATTCCGTCGTTCTTCTTCAACGACAAGGTATCGAGCACGAAGTGGGCTTGAGCCGGACCCTCGTACAGTTTGTTCAACTCGCCCAGATTGTCGAAAGGTTGATACATCGGAACCACATAAACAGCAATCTGCTTATACTTTTCCGCATACTCCGGCAACAAGGTGCCTTCGATCCGCAGGAGGTCGTTGGCAGCCGTACAAGAGAGAATCTCTCCGGCAAACGGTTCTATCACCTCCTCCTGTTCGAAAGAGATTCGGTCGATCGACAGCTCTCCGCTCCCGTTCAACGGAACGAGACGGAACCCGATCAGACCGCCCTTTGCTGTTTTAATGTCCGAAAGATTGAAGTAATAAGCCTTTATCGGACTGTTCGGTTCCATGTCGAACGTTTTGGATTTCGCTTCATCGTAGTTCCGGTCCTCTTCCGTAATGAATTCAAGGCGTACCTTGTCGGCCGAGCTCCGGTTCTCCATGACGAAGAACAGCGTATTCCACTCCTGCAAAGGGGGATTGAGTACCCGGTTCCGGCTGTTCTCGAACGATGGTGAGGTCAACACGCCTCCCGGTTCAAAATCAAAGAGCAGACAACCCTCATTTTGAGAGATCGTTCCCTGCTCGGCCGTAAACTGCTCGGCCGATCCGTCGATCGTAAACGACAGATCGATCGGCTTACCGGCTTCGAATCCGTCCAGCTGGAACGCTGCATCGTGCCACACCGAATCGCTGTTGTTCATAAATCCGAATTCGACCCTTCGAATATCATCCACAAAAGGACAGTCGTTCAGGTCAAAAATCGTCACGTTCCAATCGTTCGTTGTGGCCTGCGCCACACTTTCGAATTTGCGCGAGCCGTTCTCCAACGTCAGACGAACATAATAGTCGGCAGCTTGTGCCCCTCCAACCGTATTGACGCCGAACGAAACCACCGGAGTCTGCGAAAGGTCGAGCCCATCGGGATAGTCACACACCACCGTACGCCACACGTTAGCCGGAAGGTCGGGACAATTCGCTTGTAAACATTGTGCTCCTTCATGTAACCGATAGGGCCAGTTCGGAACCGAATCGATCAACTCCAACGAAGTTACGTGCTCTCCGGGAACAAAACCGTCGGTATCGGAATTGAATCCGGCCAACAGACGGGTCTCCGTCAGTGAACATCGTTTCGAAAAGTTGTTCGCCGTCAACAGATCCGTCTCGGTTTCGGAAGTACAGGCCGTTCCGCACAATCCACATGCGACGAGCACAGCCGTTCTTAGATTCTTGGATAAAGGAATCCGGTGTTTCATGGGGTTCTTCATTTTTTGAGCTTTCGACATCTATTTTCGGATGCCTGTGCGACATCTATCTCCAAAAGTAACAATTTCTGTCTGTTTCTATGTCATTTCGATCAACTATTTCTCTCCGATCCGTAAAATCACAAAAAAAATCGGGAGGTATGACCCGAAAGCCATACCTCCCGTTATTAGGTGAAAAGCAACTATCGACTATTTAATCGCAATCTCTTTCACTTTGTTCTCTTCCACTGCAATCTGTTTTTTCGGGATATCGATCTGCAATACGCCGTTTTCGACTTTAGCCTCGATCTTATCCTTCTCCACATTATCCGGCAAGATCATAATCTGCTGGAATTGTGTGTAAGCAAACTCGCGACACAAATACTTTTCTTTCTTGTTCTCATCCTTGTGCTCCTCTTTCTTCTCCATCGATACGATCAACTGATTGTCGGCATCGATTTTGATCGAAAAGTCGTCCTTGGTCATACCCGGAGCCGCAACTTCTACTTTGTATTCGTTTTCTGACTCCTTGATGTTGATAGCCGGAGAAGCCGAATTCGTTTTTTCTACCCATTCATTACCAAAGAAATCATTGAAAATTCCCGGTAACCAATTTTGAGATTTTCTTGCAGGCATCATAGTTTTGTCCTCCTTAGTATATTTTAGTTGTTTTATACTTTTTAATGCTCTTCCGGATCCTTTCCGGATTCAACAATAAGGAGTTCAAAATATGTGCCACAATCCGAAGCCAATCGGTGATCTGCCTTCACAAATTCCGCAAATCAATAGCAATCACCATTTTACATAATAATAAACCCGGACACACAAAAAACGACCTGTTTTCGTGACAAAACTTCCGTCAAATTGTCCTCGAAACAGGTCGTTATTTCAGTGTCAAGTCACTCTTCGTCAGTGACAATAAGTCATCGCATTAGAGTCCCGTAATCTTTTTGATCTCGTTCAGCTTGTTCAGGGCTTCCAACGGGGTGAGCGAGTCGATATCCAACCCCCGGATTTCGTCCTGAATCTGCTTCAGCACCGGATCGTCGAGCTGGAACAGACTCAACTGAATACCGTTATCGGTAGTCGTCCCGGCAGCCGTCCCTATATGCTCCGTCTCCGTGCCACGATGTTCGGCCTCCAGATCAGCCAAAATCTGCGACGCCCTTTGGATCACCTGCTTCGGCATCCCGGCCATCTTCGCGACTTGGATACCGAACGAATGTTCCGTCCCGCCACGAACCAATTTGCGCAGGAAGATCACCCGACGGTTCACCTCCCGCACCGACACGTTGTAATTCTTCACCCGCTCGTAAAGCTCCTCCATCTCGTTCAGCTCGTGGTAATGTGTAGCAAAGAGCGTTTTGGCACGTGCCGTCGGATGCTGATGGATGTACTCGACCATGGCCCAAGCGATCGAAATTCCGTCATAGGTACTCGTACCCCGTCCGATCTCGTCGAGCAACACCAGACTGCGCGCCGAAATGTTGTTCAGGATGCTGGCCGACTCCAACATCTCCACCATGAAGGTCGATTCGCCCTGCGAAATATTGTCCGAAGCTCCCACACGCGTGAAAATCTTGTCGACCAACCCGATATGCGCCTCATCCGCCGGCACGTAGCTGCCCATCTGCGCCATCAGGACGATCAGGGCCGTCTGCCGCAGCAGAGCCGACTTACCCGACATGTTGGGACCCGTAATGATGATGATCTGCTGCTCCGAATCGTCCAACCGGACATCGTTCGGGACATACTTTTCGCCCACACGCATCAGGGTTTCGATCACCGGATGCCGCCCCTCACGAATATCGAGGACCTGCGAATCGTTCACCTCCGGACGGCAATATTTCCGCTCGACGGCCTGTACGGCAAACGACAACAGGCAATCCATCCGGGCGATGATCGACGCATCCTCCTGAATACGAACCGTATGCCGGGTCAACTCGGCCAGCAGAGCCGAAAAAATCTCCTGTTCCAGCACCAGAATCCGACTCTCGGCACCGAGGATTTTCTCCTCGTACTCTTTGAGCTCCTCCGTAATGTACCTTTCGGCACCGGTGAGGGTCTGCTTGCGGATCCACGACTCGGGAACCTTATCCTTGTGCGTATTTCGCACCTCTATATAATATCCGAAAACGTTGTTGAAACTGATCTTCAACGAGGGGATCCCTGTTGCCTCGCTTTCGCGTTGCTGGATTCCGGCAAGAATCTCCTTGCCATGTGCCGCCACATTCCGTAAATCGTCCAACTCGATATTGACTCCTGAGGAGATCACGCCCCCCTTCTGTATCTGATTCGACGGATCGGGATAGATCTCCCGTTCGATCCGGTCGCGCACCTCCAAACAGAGGTCGAGTTTCGACACGAGCTTCCGCAGCGGTTCCCGACCCGACTCCTCGAGGAGTTTTTTGATCCGCTCGACCGCATACAGCGCGTTTTTCAGCTGTACGACCTCACGCGGCGTTACGCGTCCCATGGCAATGCGCGAGATGATCCGCTCCAGATCGCCTACGGTTTCGAGCGACTCGGCCAGCTTCTCCCGTATACCTCCATCCTCGATCAGCTGTCCTACGACATCGAGCCGTTCGTTTATCCGGTCGACATCTTTCAGAGGAAGTGCGATCCACCGGCGCAACATCCGGGCTCCCATCGGTGTCTCCGTCCGATCGAGCACATCGGCCAAAGATCGCCCCTTCTCGCCACCGTTCGGCGTAAACAGTTCCAGATTCCGGATCGAAAATTTATCGATCCAGACATACCGGTCCTCTTCGATCCGCGATATCGACGAGATATGTTTGGCATCGCGGTGCTCGGTAAACTCCAAATAGTAGAGAATCGCACCGGCCGCCACAATCGCATCGGACATACGGTCAATTCCGAATCCCTTCAGCGAAGAGGTTCCGAACTGGGTCTGCAGTTTCTCGCGGGCCGAACTCTCGGTAAACATCCACAGATCGAGCCGGTAGGTGTAATATTTCGAGCCGAACGCATCGGAAAACTCCGCCTCGTAACCTTTCTGATAGATGATCTCTTTCGGAGAGAGGTTGGCCAAAAGTTTATCTACATAGGAGGTATCGCCTTCGGCCGCATAAAACTCGCCGGTCGAGATATCAAGAAAGGCCACGCCCGTATGTTTTTTTCCGAAGTAGACCGAGGCCAAAAAGGTGTTCTCCTTGCTGTTGAGCACGTTGTCGCTGTACGATACGCCGGGGGTAACCAGTTCGACCACCCCTCTTTTCACGATCTTCTTGGCGGTCTTCGGATCCTCGAGCTGCTCGCAAATCGCCACCCGTTCTCCGGCTCTCACCAGCTTGGGCAGATAGGTTTCGACGGCATGATACGGAAATCCGGCCAGCTCGACGAACGATGCCGAACCGTTTGCCCGACGCGTCAGCGTAATACCCAGAATCCGACTCGCCCGGATCGCATCCTCCCCGAACGTCTCGTAGAAATCCCCCACGCGGAACAGCAGAATCGCATCGCTATGAATGGCCTTGATTTGATAGTATTGCTTCATCAACGGAGTTTCGACATACTTGCCCTCTTTCGCTCCGTCTTTGTTCTCTTTCGCCAAAATTCACTGTTTTAATTCGAAAATCGAGAGTAAAAGTAGTTATTTTCCGTCAAAAAAACGATCGTCGAAATTGATAAAATACAATTTCTCGGTCGCCCGGGTGATCGCCGTATAGAGCCAACGGAGCAGATCGCGGCTCATGGGTTCGTCACCGAACAGCATCCGGTCGACGAATACGCACTTCCACTGTCCGCCCTGTGCCTTGTGGCACGTCACCGCATAGGCAAACTTCACCTGCATCGCATTGAAATAGGGGTTTTCGCGCACCTCTTTGTACCGTTTGGCCTTCGACGGAATGTCGGCATAGTCTTCGGCCACCGCATAAAACAGGCGGCTGCTCTGCTCCCGGGTCAACGACGGAGAGTCGCTCGACAACGTATCGAGCAGGATGTTGCAGTCGAGCTCCATATCGTCGTAATCGGGGAAACTGAGCTGCACCCGTGCAAAGCGGAATCCATAGAGCTCCAAAAACTTCCGGATTCGGACCAGACGCGCCGTATCGCCATTGGCAATAAAATCGACACCCGACTCCTGCTCTTTCCCGGTATAATAGTAGTTGTTCTTGACAATCATCAGCATATCGCCCGACCCGATCTCCTCCTCGGCAAAGAGCACGTGGCGGCGTATCGCCTCGTTGAACCGGTTTGCCCGTTTGTTCGAACGGGTAATCACGATCGTCTCCTCCATTCCATACCGGTCGTAGGCATCCTGTATCTTTTCCAGAATTTCGCCCCCCTCGACCGCCTCCACATCGGGAAACGACACGTCGAACAACGGGATGTCGACGATCCCCGCTTCGAGCATACAGCGCACAAGCGTGGCATTGAACAGAATGCCCGAAGCACTCTCCTGCCGTACGACGTCATCGAGCAGAACGGATTCGGCCGTACCGTAAACGCTCATCTTCTGCGGATCGAGTGCCGGACTGTCGTCGTGGCCCACCGGCGGCAGCTGTGCGGTATCTCCCACAACGATCAAACGGCAATCCGTCCCCTGCCGGATGTAGGTGATCAGATCCTCGAGCAGCTGCCCCGATCCGAAAATCGTCCCTTCGGACGAGTAGTTCGACAACATCGAGGCCTCGTCGACAATAAAGACCGCAGACCTCTCCTTATTATAATCGAGCATGAACGATGCCACCTCGCTGGCCAACGACTTCTGCCGGTAAATCTTCTTATGGATCGTATATGCCTTGACTCCGGCATAGCGGCTCATCACCTTCGCCGCACGTCCCGTTGGCGCCAAAAGCACCGTTCGTATGCGAAATTCGGCGAACGTACGCACCAATGCGGCAACCAGCGACGTCTTTCCCGTTCCGGCATATCCGTTCAGGATGAAAATCCGGTCCTGCGTCTCTCCGGCAAGGAACTCACCCAGCCGATCGATGGCGTTTTTCTGCGCGGGAGTTGGCTCGAACGCAAAATTCTTGTAAATTTGGGAGGCGATATGATCTGCTAACATGATTTACCGTACGATTTCTAAAGTTACAAATTTAACCAATATTCCGACGTGCAAAAAGCAGCACCCCATTTTTCGGCATTTGCATTCAGCGGCGGCCCGGTATCGGAACAGAACCTCATATCCGTCACATAACGACTTTTGACGCATGCTATCCATACAGTTGTCTCCAAACGAAATACTATACTGCCTCTCCTCCGACGGGAAAATCGACCGGATCGGAACGCTCGGCATCCCCGGCGGATCCATCGATGGAGAGATCGAAGGGCTACAAAAGGTCTCCCGGGAGGTGGGGGCCACCCTATCGGATGATGTTCCGGTACAGCTTCTGCTCGACACGGACCGCGTCTGTCTGCTCCCGTCCGGACGATACCGCTCCGACGAAGCGGCAACTCTGATCTCCCTGCAACCTCAGGAGGAGACTGTCGTCTCCGCGGCACGGGAAGGCATTACGGCTTTGATAGCTGTAAACACAAAATTATACGATATGCTCAAAAAACTTTTCGGTTCCCGGATCGTCATCTCCCATCCCCTGCTGACGGCCGCCACCGAACCCGATCCCCGAAAAGCGCAGATCGAAATTGCAAACACCCGCAACTTCATCCACGTAACCCTTTGGAACGACGGATTGCAGTTTGCCGAAACCTTTCCCCGCACACCGGAGAATCTGCTCCTCGCCGTCGGTTATCTGAAGCAGACCCACCCGTCGACCCGTTTCCGAATCCGGGTGACCGGACACGATGCAGAAGAGGTGCGACACAGGCTCTCCCGTTACTTCCGAAAGACCGACACGGTGCGTGTCCCGAAAATCAGCAAAAAGGTTTGTGACGACAAATCCATGAATCACCATCTAATCCACATAATCCGAAACCTCCATGAGAATCATTAGCGGCACACAAAAGGGACGGACGATCCAACCCCCGAAAAATCTCCGAGCACGACCGACCACCGATTTCGCCAAAGAGAACCTGTTCAACATGCTCAACAGTCATTGGGACCTGGAGGGAATCGAAGTTCTCGATCTCTTTTCCGGAACCGGATCGATCAGTTATGAATTCGCATCCCGGGGTGCAGGTTCCATCGTATCGGTAGAAATTAACGCGGTCCACCACCGTTTTATCAAGGATACGGCTCAAATTTTCGGATTTACGAACATACATCCGATCAAGGCAAATGCTTTTTTATATCTGAAAAGTTGTTCCAAACAGTTCGACATCATCTTTGCCGACCCTCCCTACGACATTGCCGGCAGCGAAACAATCCCCGGTACCGTATTCGAACGCGATCTGTTGAAGCCCGAGGGCTGGCTGATCCTCGAACACTCCAAAAACCTGAACCTGAGTTCAGAACCCCATTTTGTCGAGTGTAGGAGCTACGGGAGCGTGCATTTCTCGATCTTCTGCAAGAGATAAAAAGTCGAAAAAAAGATAAAACTTTTGCCGTATTTTTTGGAGGATAAAAAAAAAGCGCTATCTTTGCACTGCATTTGAGAGAGACAGGTGCTACTAAAAAAAACGGTGTGGTAGTTCAGCTGGTTAGAATGCCTGCCTATCACGCAGGAGGTCGCGAGTTCGAGTCTCGTCCATACCGCAAAACGATAAGCGTTGAAAATCAAAAATGGTTTTCAACGCTTTTTTCTTACTACCTCCACCGCAACTACTTTTGTGCCCCGATATCCTCGCCCCACCGAAAAAACAGAATAAACAGACACTCCATCCGCCAACAAGAAATACCAAAAGATTTGTTTAAATTTGCCCGAATAGTGAGAAGCTCTTTGAAGGCCACCTCCGGAGACCGATTTTGCAACCAATCACACAGCTAAATATCTCCCCAAAAGTGACGTGCTTCTCCTAAAAGACTTTAGGAGATCGTTCGGGACAAACGCTGAAAACATCGAATCTGTACATATGAACACCAAGGCCAAAGGTTACATCTACGGTGCCGTAGCGGCTGCCACCTACGGAATGAACCCCCTTTTCGCTCTTCCGCTCTACGAAAACGGAATGAACGCCAATTCGGTGCTGTTTTTCCGCTATCTGTTCGCCATCCCGATACTGGCCATCATGATCAAGTCACGGGGCCGGAGCTTTGCGATACACAAGGCAGACATATTTCCCCTTGCCGTCATGGGACTGCTCGTTGCGATCTCCTCTCTGGCCCTCTTCCTGAGTTACAATTACATGGATGCCGGAGTCGCCTCTACCATACTGTTCGTCTACCCAATCATGGTAGCCGTCATCATGGCCCTCTTCTTCAAAGAGAAAATCTCGTGGTTCACCGTACTCTGCATCCTCATCGCATTGGGCGGTATAGCCATGCTCTACCAAGGAGACAACGGTGTTACACTCGACCCGATCGGTATTCTGTTCGTCATGACCTCCTCCCTCTCCTACGCATGCTACATCGTCGGGGTCAACCAGACCCGACTCAAGGAGATGGCTACCGTACAGGTTACCTTCTATGTACTGATATTCGGACTCTCCGTATTCGTCGCCATGATTCTGGCCGGAAACCAACTGATCGTTCCCTCCAAATGGTTCCTGTGGGGAAACATCGTAGCGCTTGCCCTCTTCCCGACCGCCATATCCTTCGTGTCGACAACCAAAGCCATCCAGTATATCGGCTCCACTCCGACAGCAATCCTCGGAGCTTTGGAACCCGTTACTGCCGTCATTTTCGGGGTTACGATTTTCGGAGAAGCGTTCACCCCGAAACTTGCCACGGGAATCGTCATGATCATCGTCTCGGTTACCATGATCATCGCCAAAGGCAACATCACGACACAAATGCTACGATTCCGCAAGCTCTTTCCCAAACTCATCCACAGGCATAAATAGTTCCCCCGAACCGTACGACACATGTTTTCCTACCATGCCGTACCGACACACTCAGAACTCAGAGTTCAGAACTCATCGTTCACTTCTCATCCTTTCTATTTAACCCGGTTCGGTAAAGGACTGGAGTGCCCGATGGAGTAACTCCCTCTATCGTGATCTCGAGTTCTGCGTCTTCCCGGTCATCGGTATAGAACTCCACAAAACCTTTACCGGTCGTATCGGTTTGTACGTAAGGATTCCAATACAGGGTGGTTCGGTTGTCCGGTCGAGGATTGTCCGCTCGTTCCGGTGTATCGTATACCGGTGAGTAGAATTCCATACACTCGGAATACCCCAAACTCCTATATGTCACATAATTCTTCTTTGTATTTCTATCTTCTTTCAAATAGATTTCAATCCGATAGGGATAATCAAGATTATACTTTATACCCTCTAATCTTCCTCCTGTCGTTTTGACAATATTAAGATACTCGACATCGTCAACATGATAAGACCTGACTTCATTGATATTGGTAACAATTCTATTGTCAATTTTTAATTGAGCCGGACTAAAACCGGGTCCATCAAATCTTTTTAATTTGAAGCATTGGATATTCTCTTCGTCTTCAGTAGTTCCTGTGGTGACACCGGGTAAAGTCAATAAATACATAGATAAAGGCACTTTTTTATATGGAGCCAAATCGGCTGTATCATACAAATTTCCCATCAGAGAAGTCTGGGGTTTCCGAAGATTTGTTGCTTCGACAACTATTTCATCTAGACCATATCCATTGAAAAAATGAGATTGTTCATAATTTTTTTTGCGTTGATTAACATAACTGTTAATGATGACTGAATCTTCAGATGAATCGATCAAATTGTATAAATTTTGTTGTTTGACCACTGGTCGTGGATAAAGCGTGTCAAATTCAATAGATGGGATTGTTTTTCCTTTCCCTCGCGCGGTTTTTGCTGTTACCATAAATAATGTGGGTCCTTTATAATCCAAGCCGTCAAGTATAAAATACCCAGAAGAATCGGCAACAGTCATTCCCAATACATTTTCTCCGGTAAGTGCTATGGCATCGATTTGAGCATTTTTAGCCGACAGCCCGATCGAGCTGACGACTTGGCCTGAGATATATTGCCCCTGTTCAATAAAGTGTTTGGGGGCGAATGGTGCGGGACGAAACAGGTTGTCGGAAGGGAACCGTCTCCAGCCGTGTGTCAGCATCACCAGATCCAGATGATAGCGGCGGGCCACCGAGTCTCCTCCCCGTTCGAAGTAGTATCCCGGATCGTGGATATATCCCTTCAGGTCGGAGGTCAGCAGCAGGTAAGTTTTTATATTACCTCCCAATGAGTCGTAGCTGATGACCTTGCGGTTGGTCATGCTGACCGACAGGTCGGCCGCTTGCGGAGCTCCCGTCTCGTCCTGTATGTTCAGGTCTATGCGCACCCGCTCCCTCTTCCCGTAAGCAGGCTTGTCCGTCGCTACCGACACCCGGGTCTGCTCCCGCCCCTCCACAAAGACGAGCCGTTCGCTTAACCGCCGTCCCGTACAGTCCGTCAGCAACAGATGTAGGATTCCGCTCCCTATGGAGTCCGTACTGATCCTGCCTGTCGTTCGGGACTCTTCGAGCGGCACCACGAAACAGCACCTTCCCCGTTGATGTCCCACTAAGAATCCCCCCTCCGGTAATGTGCCGTCTATCCGGTAACGGATACCTCCCTGTGTCTGAAAAACACTCAGGACACTCCCCTGTTCCTTTACCTCCGGCAGCGGAAAGCTCTTCTCCTCTCCATCCTCCGACCTGCAGACCGCCCGGTACTGTTCTCCCGCTACACCTTGCATGAAGAACGACCCCATACCGTCGTGCTCGCTGCGGAACGTGGTCACCGTATCGCCCGAACGGCTCAGTATACATCCTTCAATATCCATGGGGTATCCGTCCGATCCCTCGCTCTTGAAGGCCATACGGCGGAGTACTCCCGACAACAACTCTCCCCCTTCCGGAAGGAACTGTACGGTATAGGTCCGCTTTACCGGTTCGAAATAGACTCGCTCCCGGTATCGGAACCCCTGATCCTCGAACTCCGCCTCCATATAACCACCCACACGCAACGAGTCATCCTCGAAATCGACGAATATGGCTCCCGTCACGCTGGACTGCTGTTTGAATCCCGATACCTTTTTGCCCGTTCTGTCATAGAGGATACAACGTGCCTCTACGCCCTGAAACGGGTTCCCCCGGTCATCCATAAACCGGACGATGGCCCGGCCGGTAAGATAGGTGACTTCGGTATGCATCTCCTTGACGCGTACGCTGCCGATCTTGAAGTTGTGTTGGTAGTAGAACGAGGAGTCGAAGTTGAGCATCCATCCGGTATAAGCCCGCAGGGTGTAGTCTCCCGTAGGCAGGGTATCGGAGAGGGGTACTCCGTTGGCAAAGCCGAGGGAGTCGCGTTTGATCTTCTTCGAGAGGATAAAACGTCCCCGTTGGTCGACCAGATCGACATAGATAAAATTGGACAAAGTATCCCGTTGGTGGGTCATGGCATCGAGCAGATATGCCCGAAACCAGATCGTGTCACCGGCGGCATCATAGTAGGGTTGGTTCAGGTGCAGCCACAGCTTCTCCTGCTGCTGGCCCCGGATCCCCTCAAAATACAAGGCAATGCTATCCATACCGGCCTGAGCATTGACTTGCCCCCTGACATCCGGTTCGAGTTTCATCTCAAGCTCGCCCTTGTCCATCGAGGGCTCCTTGGCCTGTATGTTTTCCACTCCCAAAAAACAAACAACCATTACCAATACCCATGCTCCTAACAGCAAACGGCCTACATCCTCTTTCATCGCATTCATTTTTTCCTGTCTCAAATGTAAGCAATTTTTTCTATTAACTATAAACAATAGTTAAAAAACTATCACAAATAGTATTTAAATTTTATTCTCTTTTTTTTCATTAGGAAAATAAAATGATTATATTTACACCAAGTCACTATTCAGAAACACCTTTTACTACTTGCATTCTACATTTTATCCTATCGTATCTCCCAAATACAAACAAAACTATGAAAGTGACGAGAATTTGTTTAGTGGGCTGTATATGCATACAGCTTTTGACCGGGATAAATCTGCAAGCCCAGTCAACGGACCTTTACGGGACATCCGATGCCTCCCCGACTGACTCTACATTCGAAGAGCTAATCGTAAAACTCGCAACCCCACCCCAAGGAGAATTTACTCCACAAAATGGATACTTTGCGTCTCGCAACAACGACTACTTTTTCTGGAAGGGTAAAAAGTTTCTGATCGACCGAAGTCCGATCTGGTCTTTTCCTGCCTACAAAGACCTCTATAACGACTTCCAAAAGAAAAACGACCAAATTACTGTTGGGGAACATCTGGCATACGGCTACGCCCCTGTAGTGCAGGACAAGAACTACTGCATCGACTGGAAATTGGTTAACGACTCCCTGTTTGTCGGAAAAATTCTGTTCGAGAATCCGAATGAAGATGAGAGTTCCCTAAGTTCAGAAGAGAAATATGCCCGATTCGAAAACTTGGTAAACACCAAATTCCTTCATAATTCGGCCATCGAAAATGAAGGCAGAGAGAGCCCACGTGGAGTCATCGCGGCCTCATGGGTAAACGATACATTATACGTCAGAGAGGCATTGCCCGCTCCGGCTCAAAACACCATCTTCTCTTGTAGCGATGACAAATGGTGCGAAATCGAAAAACAATGGGACCAATCGCCTTTGATCGAATTGATTTTTAAAGATGGAGTTTTAGTCAGCAGTCGGCAAATCGAAGGCAAATCGCATATAGCCCCCATACCGCTCAGCTCGTTCTCCACCGAGACGACCGAGTTGGCGGACAATAAAGAACAGACCTACATGCGTCGAAAAGTTCGACTCTTCAATGTCGTCCAGTTCGATGACATGGCAAAAAACATGGAATAAGACCGACACACCTGCTAAATTGATAACATCAACAAAGCAGCGAAAGAGACTTATACATCCTTTTCTCATATAAGAGGCCAAAGCACGGATAGATGTGCTTTGATCTCTTATATAACTACAATCCAAATTCTACACTCAGGCATCATCATTCCTTAAATATATCCATCTTATAACGGCCCAAACACATACTCAACCGAACAACTATTCCATTGATTTATATCAATTTAATCATAAGGACATATAATCGAACACTCTTTAAAAGATCAAAATATACGCTTCCCCCTTAAATTTACGCCTATACAAACCTCAAGACATAATAAAAAAACAGCCTGAATATTTAAACGGGTTTAAAAGTAATACATGATCAGACCCAACACCCGATGATTGGTGACACGATGTGTATGCACTACTCGTCCATTTGACAAATCCGTATCGCCATACCACGCCGTTGTGGGCACATACTCCAAACCGATCTGCCAATGCGGAAGATTATACGAAACCGCCATATTAAACGAACAGAGCTGATCGATATCGAGTCCCATGCCGTACTGCACATCGGTCACTAACGGCCGACTGCTGCCCAACTTCTTTGTATATCCCGCAAAGAAATGTCCCTTCCATCGAGTACCATACGTAAGGTTGATCCATGATGTCGAATGGCGTATCGGAGTATACTCCTGCTCTCCGGTCACCGGATCGACCTTGGATATTCCATAACCGCCCAACAAAGCAGTATGGTCCAAACAGGATGCCAGTAACGTTTTGGCTGCAACGCTCCATTTCGAAGATTTATACTGTACATGTGCCTCACAGGAAAACGTCGTCATACGTTCGTTCACCTTGAACCGTCGCTCACTACCCATTCCGTCGATAACGGTAGAATATGTACGCGGTTTCAACGAAATCATATGAGCTCCTGCTCCCACGATCCACCTCTCATAACGATAATCGGCTCCAAAATAGAGTTCAGGAATACAACTATTCTTCAAATACTCCTCGCTCCCTCCCTTGGGTCCGGAAGAGGTATACTGAAGTTGCCATAAGGCCGCCAGTGTAAAATGCACTCGGGAGGTATGCCACGACAGGGCGATCTGTGGTTCCCGATTAAATGGTTGGAAAGGGGCTCCGGTCGAAAGATTCAAAACATCTGGTACGACATTTCCGAAAAGCGGATGCCATGTCTGCCCGATAAGCAGTCGGATGCGTCGCCAATCCAACGCAACATACGCCTGCCGGATCCTCAACATGGTTGTACTGGCTGAAAAACCTCCGAAATCAACTTCGATTTTGGCACTGGAGGTGGCATTCCCTATTTTCGGCCCATCCATATCGATCCCGAGACGCGTGGTAAAAGTATAGAAACTTCCGTTGGGCGTTGCATTTATATCGTTTCCCTTACTGTCCAAATCACAATCCAACGGATAGAGATAAAAATTCCCGTCGACAGGAGCTTGATTCGCCCGTGTGTTGTAAAATAGATCTCCTCTTACAAAACCGTAAAATCGGTATGAAAAATCGCTCTTTTGAGCCGATACCAAACTGGAGTTGAACAATACTGCGATAAAGATCAGTATCTTTTTCATAGAAATTCAAGTGTAGTTTTTTCATAATGGAACTTACCGTTTCACGGATTTCCTCCCCCTCTCATACTTCCCCTCTTCAAATGTATAAAAAATTTCCTTATTTATATATCGGACTTTCCAGCCGAATTATGTCACGTAACGACTTTCAGGAGAAAAGTGTACGATAATTGTAAACGTAAAGCGTATTCCGATGCGGATTCATCGACAGCTTCCCTTTCGATCATTCGATCGGAACGTTTTATTAACCGAATAAAATCGATCATTATGAAAAAATTTATCCTCGGAACACTCGGAATCCTAACTCTTTTCTTGTCTTCGTGTAAGGACGACAACGACGATAACGAAGGTGATCTCATCGATCCGGCCTCCTTGGTAACTCCTGAAGTTACAGCACGCGTCGTAGATCCGCTCACGACCAACTCCTTTACCGGAATTCTCGAAATTTTCCCATGCAACTCTGGAAGTTCGATCTACTACGGCAACTTTGTCAACGACAACCAAACCGTCCTCAACGGATACTATGTCATCGTCAACGGGACTACATACGGGTCCTACAACCGGCTGCTACACCTGCCTACCGGAAACTACAACATCGTCTATTGGGGAACACCAAAATACGAAGATCCAATCTACAACGCACCCGCCATTAAGGAACCCGGACTATCGATCGGAGCCGATCTCTCGGACCTCTACTTCAGTCTGAGACCCAATAACGATACGACTTACATGCCTGTTTTTGACCTCGTTCATGCAGTTCAGGAGGCACACATTGGCATTGAAAACCTGCAGGCACCCTTGAAACGTGTCGGGGCCGGCATTAAAATAATCGCTCAAATGGCAGCAGACGATGTATTCAATCCGGAAATAACCGGTATCGAGGTACTGATCGGAGGCATTGCCGAGAAGATCGATTTTTACACCGGAGCTCCCGAAAACATGACCAAAACCGTCAAGTTCGATCTGGAGCTCTCCGACGACAGCACCATGATGAGCAACCCGACGGTCATGCTATTCCCTTCGTCGGAAAATCCCACGTTGACACTGGTCATCACTCTTCAGGACGGCAGCCAGCACATACTCAATCAAAATCTGAACACGCCCCTTTCAGCCAATACAAGACTTACCCTAAACATCATGCTGGGTGAAATACACACCGGCGGCGATGCGGGAAACTTCACTATCGAGGATTGGAACGAGACAACCGAAACGATCGAGTTCCCGATTATCGATTAAAGTTCTTCATCGTTCTGAAGATTCAATTCATATTCGTTTATTTCTCGACAAGAAAGAGGGAGATACCGTAACGGTATCTCCCTCTTTAGCATGTGCGACCGGGAGGCCTCGAACAGACTTTACTTCTGCTTCATGCTTCCCCGTCTTCTTCTATCTCATTCATCCCGTTTTCTACAAATCGATCAGAGCCGAACCCGTCATCTCGACAGGTTGAGGCAGGCCCATCAATTTCAGAACCGTAGGCGCTACATCGGCCAACACACCGTTCCGAACAGACTTAACCCGATCCGATACAACCACAATAGGCACAGGATTCAATGAGTGAGCCGTATTCGGCGTTCCATCGGCATTTTCCGCATGGTCTGCATTTCCGTGATCGGCAATCATCACAACCTCGTATCCGTTCGCTTTGGCAGCCTCAACCACATCGTGTACACATGCATCAACAGCCTTCACAGCCTTAATGATAGCATCGTATACTCCCGTATGTCCCACCATGTCGCCATTGGCAAAGTTCAGGCAGATAAAGTCGAACTTCTTCTTGTTCAGCTCAGCCACCAAGGCATCCTTCACCTCATAGGCACTCATCTCCGGCTTCAGATCATAGGTTGCAACCTTCGGTGAGGGAATCAGGATCCGCTCTTCTCCCTTGAACGTCTCTTCACGACCGCCGTTCAAGAAGAAGGTTACGTGCGCATACTTCTCCGTCTCGGCAATACGCAACTGATGCAAACCCTGCGACGAGATGTACTCTCCGATGGTATTGGCCACATTCTCCTTGTCGAAAAGAATATGCAATCCTTTGAATTTCGCATCGTAAGGAGTCATGCAACAGTAGTACAGCGGCAGCGTCTTCATACCGAAATCGGGCTTGTCCTCCTGAGTTAACACGATCGTCAACTCTTTAGCCCGGTCATTACGGAAGTTGAAGAAGATCACCAGATCGTTCTCGCGGATCGTTCCCACCGGCTCTCCCTGAGCGTCGACACACACGATCGGCTTGATAAATTCGTCGGTCACACCGGCGTCGTAGGAGTTCTGCACAGCCTCAACCACATTCTGCGTCTTGGTTCCCACGCCATGCACCAACAGATCATAAGCCTCCTTGATCCGTTCCCAACGTTTGTCACGGTCCATCGCATAGTAACGTCCGATCACCGAAGCAATCTGACCTGCCGACTGTTTCATGTGGTTCTGAAGCTGTTCGATAAAGCCTTTTCCGCTGTGGGGATCCGTATCACGGCCATCCATGAAACAGTGTATGAACGTATCCTTCAATCCGTACTCCTTGGAAATGTCACACAGCTTAAACAGATGATCGAGCGAGCTGTGTACACCACCATTCGAAACCAGTCCCATAAAGTGAACCCGAACGCCGTTTTTCTTCGCATAGGTAAATGCATCGACAATCTCCGGTTTATTCAGAATCGAATTGTCGCGGCACGCCCGGTTGATCTTCACCAAATCCTGATAGACCACACGGCCTGCACCGATGTTGAGGTGTCCCACCTCCGAGTTACCCATCTGACCTTCGGGCAGTCCCACATTCTCCCCATCGGTTAACAGTTGAGCCGTCGGATAGCGGTTCATCAATCCGTTAATATACTCGGGATGTGCGCAATAGATCGCATCGTCATGTTTATGGTCGCCTTTGCCCCATCCATCCAGAATCATCAACAATACCTTGTTTGCCATAAATCTTTTCTCCTTATTTTTTTAACGCTTCCTTTACCAATTCCACGGCTTTGAATATAGCCTTTTCTATGCCGGCCGGATTCTTGCCTCCTGCCGTTGCGAAAAACGGTTGTCCGCCGCCTCCGCCGTTGATCTCTTTCGCCGCCTCACGGATGATCTTCGAGGCATTGACTCCTTGTGCCACAATCTCTTCGCCCAACATAATCGTCAGCGTCGCCTTCTCACCGATCACCGAGCCCACAACAAAAACGAGTTTCGGGAACTTATCCTTCAATCCAAACGCGATCCCCTTAATCATATCGGGCAAGAAATCTGCCTGACGGGCCAACAACACCATCCCGTTCTCCTCCGTCAGCGACGATTCGAGCGACTCCACAAGCGACTGAATCCGCTCCTTGCGATGCTCTTCGATCTGTTTGCTCATCTCGGCATTTTCGGCAACCAGTTTTTGGATCGCCTGTGTTACCGATGGATTGTTCACACACCGCTGTATCGTCTTAAACATATCCTCGAGTCCATAGACATACTTCATAGCCTCCTCTCCGGTAATTGCCTCGATCCGGCGCACACCGGCCGAAGTAGCACTCTCCGAGAGGATCTTGAAGTATCCGATACAACCCGTAGCCGGCACGTGCGTACCTCCACAAAGTTCGATGGAAGATCCGTACTTCACGACACGTACACGTTCGCCGTACTTCTCGCCGAACAACATCATCGCACCGAGTTTACGCGCCTCCTCGATCGGGCAGGCCCGCTGCTCCTCCAACGGGTAGTTGGCCCGGATGTCGCGATTGACCAACCGCTCCACTTCACGGAGCTGTTCGTCGGTCACCTTCTGAAAGTGCGAGAAGTCGAAACGCAGATACTCGGGACATACCAACGAGCCCTTCTGCTCGACATGGGTTCCGAGCACCGTTCTCAACGCTTTGTGCAACAAGTGGGTTGCCGTATGGTTCGCTCCGGTACTCATACGATCCTCTCGGTTCACTACCGCATGGAACGTAGCGGACACGTCTTCCGGCAGCCGATCGACCAGATGAATCGTCAGGTTATTCTCCTTCTGCGTATCGGTGATCGCAATCTTTTCGTTGCCGTTCTCGATCCATCCCCGATCGCCGACCTGTCCACCCGAATTTCCATAGAAAGGCGTCTGATCGAAAACCAACTGATAATATGTCTTGCCTTTGGTCTTGATCCGACGGTAGCGGGAGATCCGCACGTCACACTCCATCATGTCGTATCCTACGAAACGGCTCTGCTCGATCGGGAAGAGTTCGACCCAATCGTCCGTATCGACCGCAGCTGCATTGCGCGAACGCTCTTTCTGGCGGCTCAGTTCTACGGCAAACGCCTCGTCATCGACCTTCAGACCATGTTCCTGAGCAATCAGTTCGGTCAGATCGATCGGGAATCCATACGTATCGTACAACAGGAAAGCCTCCTGTCCGCTGATCCGGTCCTGACCCGAAGCCTTCGCCTTGCGGATCACCTGATCGAGCAACGAGATTCCTGTAGCCAACGTCTTCAAGAAGGCGCTCTCCTCCTCTTCGATCACTTTCGTAATCAGCTCCTGCTGAGCAACCAGTTCGGGGAACTGCTCACCCATCTGTTTTACCAGTCCGTCGACCAGCAAACAAATAAACGGTTCGGTAAAACCGAGGTAGGTGTATCCGTATCGAACCGCACGCCGCAGGATACGACGAATAACATACCCTGCCTTGACATTCGAGGGCAGCTGTCCGTCGGCAATCGAAAAGGCAATCGCCCGCAAGTGGTCCGCAATGACCCGCATCGCCACATCGGACATCTTGTCTTCGCCATAAACCTTGCCCGACATGGCGGCAAGCCGGTTGATCGTCGACTGGAAAATATCCGTATCGTAGTTACTCTGCTTGCCCTGAAGCACCATACAGAGTCTTTCGAATCCCATTCCCGTATCGACATGGTGCGCCGGCAGCGGCTCCAGCTCTCCGTTTGCCTTGCGGTTGAACTGCATGAAGACCAGATTCCAGATCTCAATTACCAGATGGTGGCCCTTGTTGACCAGTTCGCGACCGTCCAATGCGGCACGCTCCTCGTCGCTGCGCAGATCGTAATGGATCTCGCTGCACGGACCGCACGGACCCGTATCGCCCATCTCCCAAAAGTTGTCGTGGCGATTTCCCAAAATAATATGGTCTTCGGGAAGGAATCTTTTCCAATATTCGTAGGCCTCGCTGTCTTTCTCGATCCCCTCCTTGGGACTTCCCTCGAAGATCGTCGCATAGAGCCGCTCCTTGGGCAGACCGTACACTTCGGTCAACAACTCCCACGCCCACTCGATCGCCTCCTTTTTGAAGTAATCTCCGAAAGACCAGTTGCCCAGCATCTCGAACATCGTATGATGGTACGTATCGTGTCCCACCTCTTCCAAATCGTTGTGCTTGCCCGACACGCGCAAACACTTCTGAGAATCGGCCACACGGCGATTCCGAATCGGCGAATTGCCCAAGAAAAGATCCTTGAATTGATTCATCCCCGCGTTGGTAAACATCAGGGTCGGATCGTTCTTCACAACCATCGGTGCCGACGGAACGATCTGGTGGCCCTTACTGCGGAAAAAATCAAGAAAAGTTTTTCTGATTTGATTAGAATCCATACGCTTTATTGTAATATCGACGCACCTATGTACGTTATCCATGTAAGAAATTGCAAAATTAAGTAAATTCGTCTAATTTTGTTGTATCTTATAAGGATAAAATAGTTTTTTCACGAAGATACGATCCGACGTAAGGGACCCATAATGAAAAAAAAACGATATAAATTCAACCCGCAGACCCTCACCTACGAGGTGATCTCGATCCCTTTTCGTATCCGTTTCTACCGTATCCTGCGAAAAATCCTGATCGGCTTCATCTTGGCCTCGATCGTTAACCTGCTCTTCTCCTTCTTCTTCTACACCCCGAAGATGTACCACATCGAGGAGCAGAACAACGAACTGCTGCTCAAATACGACATCCTCAACGACAAAATCCACGCTGCGACGGTCAAACTGCAAGAACTGCGCCACCGCGACAATAACGTCTACCGACCGCTGTTCGCCGCCGACTCCCTGACCATACAGGGCGTCTACACCGAATACCCCGACGTAAAATACAGCGACATGCAGGGCGACCTCTACACGATGGAGATGGTCGGAACGTGGAAAAGCCTCGATGCCATGAGCCGGCTGCTCTATCTCGAATCGAAATCGCTCGACGAACTCGAAAACCTCTCAAAGGACAAAGCGCTGATGGCCGATGCCATCCCGGCAATATGGCCGATCGACCGAAGCCGCATGCGGGGACGCCTCGGAGCATTCGGGACCCGGGTACATCCGATTACCGGAAGAATCCAAGGACACCAAGGGGTTGACATGGGCTCTCCAATCGGCACCCCCGTTTACGCTACGGGCGATGGGACCGTTGCTTTCGATCTCGAAGGAACCTCCGGATACGGCAAACAGGTACTGCTCAACCACGGCTTCGGATACAAAACGCGATACGCACACCTGAGCAAAATCGACGTCGTACCGGGACAAAAGGTCAAACGCGGCGAGAAGATCGGTGAAGTCGGCAATACGGGTAGAGCCAAGGGGGCCCACCTCCACTACGAGGTCATCTACAAAAAACTGCATGTCGACCCGATCAACTACCTCAGCCGCGACATGAGCGAAGAGGAGTTCAACAGGATCATCGAATCTGCTCAATTCACCACATTCGAAGAGGAATAGACGATGGAACAGGATAAAAATATCAGTTTCAAGGATATGGTTCCCAAGGAGGAACGGCAGCGCGAGAAGTTCAAGCAGAAATTCTGGCGAGGCGTCGTACACCTGTTCGTCTGGATCGGAATTGCTGTCCTCTACTATATCGCCTTTTCGTTCTTCTTCGACACTCCGTTGGAGTACAAGATGAAACACAGCACCCGGAAGCTCGAACAGCAGTACGACTCGCTCAGTGCCCGCTATGCAATGATCGAAAAGGTTCTCTACAACGTGATCGACCGCGACAAACAGGTTTTCAACGCGCTGTTCGAATCGGACCCCTACAACTTCGACTCGGAGTTCGAAAAAAAGCGGTGGGAGAACTACGAGGAACTACTCAACAAGTCCAACAAGGAGCTGGGTGAGGAATTCTTCACCAAGCTCAAGCAACTCGAAAAACTGAGCAGCGAACATCTGTACACCGTGGCCACCTTGGAACAGACGGCCGACTCACTGAAACAGCAGATTGCCAACATCCCGGCCATCCAACCGGTCATCAACAAAGACCTGACGCTGCTGACCGCCTCGTACGGCATGCGAATGCACCCCTTTTATAAAATACTGACCGCACACCAAGGGGTGGACTACACGGTAAGCGAGGGATCCCGGGTTTTCGCCACGGCCGACGGACGGGTGAAGGACGTTCTGACAAAAAATACAACCTCGGGAAGGACCGTCATTATCGACCACGGAAACGGATACGAAACCACATACAGTCATCTGGGAAAAATCTATGCCAAACGCGGAGAACGGGTCAAGCGCGGGGACATCATCGCGCAATCAGGAAATTCGGGACTCTCTCTGGCCCCCCATCTCCACTACGAAATCAAACACAACGGCATGCGGGTCGATCCGATCCACTACTTCTTCATGGAGCTCGACTACGAAGACTACCAAAAAATCATCCGTATTGCCCAGACCGGCATGCAATCGTTCGACTAAGCCGAAACATTTTATAAAATTCAACACAAGCCCCCTTTTTTCATGGGGGTTCTTTGTAAATTTTATATACTTTTGCATCAGAAATACCTTAAAATTATTTCAGCATGGCCATATTACGATTCAGGGCACTCGACGAAATGTCGAGGAGAGAACCGGTTAAAACCAACTTGCCGCAAGAAAAAATATCGGAAATTTTCGGCACCGACGTTTTCGACCGAGAAAAGATGAGACAATACATCTCAAAAGAAGCTTACGAAAGCTTGTGTACCGCTATAGACGGGGGAAAACGTATCGACCGGAAAATCGCCAATCAGGTCGCCCAAGGCATGAAAACTTGGGCCATGGAGAAAGGTGCAACGCACTATTCGCACTGGTTCCAACCGCTCAACGACTCGACAGCCGAAAAACACGACGCTTTCTTCGAACCCATGTTCGGTGGCGGTTCGTTCGAAACGTTCAAGGGCGAACTTCTCGTCCAACAGGAACCCGATGCCTCAAGCTTCCCTACCGGAGGTCTTCGCAACACGTTCGAGGCCCGAGGATATTCGGCATGGGACCCGAGCTCTCCCGCCTTCATTCTCGACAAGACACTCTGTATCCCCAGCATTTTCGTCGCCTACACAGGTGAAGCGCTCGACTTCAAGACCCCGCTGCTCAAATCGCTGCTTGCCCTCGACAAAGCCGCTGTCGACGTGTGTCAGCTCTTCGACAAGGATGTCACAAAGGTCAACGTGACGCTGGGATGGGAACAAGAGTATTTTCTCGTGGACGAAGCTCTGTTCCAAGCCCGCCCCGATCTGGCCCAGACCGGCAGGACCCTCATGGGACACATCGCCGCAAAAGACCAACAGCTCGACGACCACTACTTCGGAGCCATCCCAAGCCGTGTACTGGAGTTCATGAAAGATTTCGAATGGCATGCCTACCGGCTCGGCATTCCGATCAAGACCCGACACAACGAAGTGGCTCCCAACCAGTTTGAGTGCGCTCCGGTTTTCGAAGAGGCCAACATTGCCGTCGACCACAATACCCTGTTGATGACCCTAATGCGCCGTTTGGCACAAAAGCATAAACTCCGCGTCCTGTTCCACGAAAAGCCGTTCGCCGGAGTCAACGGATCGGGTAAGCACTGCAACTGGTCGCTGCTCACCAATACAGGAGTCAATCTGCTGGCTCCGGGGAAAACCCCAAAGAACAACATACAGTTTCTTGCGTTCTTCGTCAACACGATCATGGCCGCCCACAACTACGGTCCGCTCTTCATGGCCTCTATCGCCACACAATCGAACTCCCTGCGCATGGGATCGCACGAGGCTCCGCCCACCGTACTCTCCGTCTTCACAGGGTCTACCCTGTCGGCTATACTGGACTCACTCGAAGAGCGCTTGAGCGAACGTAAAATGACCCCCGACGAAAAAACCGAGATCAAACTCGACATCGGAAAGATTCCCGAAATCCTGCTCGACAACACCGACCGTAATCGGACTTCACCGTTCGCGTTCACCGGAAATCGGTTCGAGTTCCGTGCAACGGGCTCTTCGAACAACTGTGCGGCTCCACTGATTGCGATCAATACGGCCGTTGCCGAACAACTCACCCAATTCAAGGGAGAGGTCGACAAACTGATCAACAAGGGTGTAAAAAAAGACGAGGCCATTCTTCAGATCATACGTAAATACATCATCGCCTCGAAAAAGATTCGTTTCGAGGGCAACGGCTACAGCAAGGAGTGGTTGGAAGAGGCCCAAAAACGGGGATTGGAGAGCATCCAAAGTGTCCCCGACGCCTTCCGCATCTTTAGCCGCCAAGAGTACATCAAGCTGTTCGAAAAGCACAACGTCTTCAACGAAACGGAGATCCATGCCCGATATGAGATCAATATGGAGAACCTGATCAAAAAGATCCAGATCGAATCGCGCGTTCTGGCCGACATGGCAGCGAATCACATCGTACCCACGGCCATCCGTTACCAGAATGTGCTGATCAAGAATGTCGAGGGTCTCAAGGAGATTCTGCCCGACGAATACCGTGATCTGGCTGCAGAGGAGATCCGGACCATTCAGACCATCGCCAAACATGTCAAGGCGATCCGCGAAAACACCTACCAGATGGTCGAGGCCCGCAAACGGTACAACC
>OIWU01000887.1_pt1 | contig 33443 bp, 34 predicted proteins | sample 1587711 | NCBI WGS metagenome assembly OIWU01 (sample SAMEA3888909, study PRJEB22519) | human gut metagenome | biome: human gut; feature: human-associated habitat; material: faeces | place: Denmark | collected 2010 | reverse complement strand
CGTCAAGACATTTTTCCGCTGATAGATTCCCTGCAAATCGCTCTCGAGGGTAAAGCACTCGCCGGTCGTCCGTTTTTCGATCTCGAACCGACGGCTCAGACCTACGGTTTCGCTCCCTATTACCCGATACATTTGATCGGCAAACCGAATCGGGGCCCACTCCGAACGGGCCTTTTCGATGAAAACCGCCGCCGTCTCGGGTTGTGTCTCTCCGATAACGACCGGGGTATCGGACTTGATGATCCCCGCCTTCTCCCCTGCAATCTTTTCCAGTGTATCGCCGAGAAACTGCATGTGGTCGTACCCGATATTGGTAATCACACTCACCATCGGACGGATGATATTCGTCGAATCGAGCCGGCCTCCCATGCCCACCTCAATCACCGCGATCTCCACACCGTGGCGGGCAAAACAGTCAAACGCAATGGCTGTTGTAATCTCGAAAAACGAAGGTTGGATCCGGTCGATCGCCTCGCGATTCCGTTCTACGAACTCGACGACCTCCTCCTCGCTGATCTCCTGTCCATCGATCCGGATCCGCTCACGAAAATCCTTCAAATGGGGCGACGTAAAGAGTCCCGTTCTGTATCCGGCCGTCATCAACGACGAAGCAATCATGTGCGACACGGACCCCTTCCCATTGGTTCCCGCCACATGGACCGACTTGATCTTCCGGTGCGGATTACCCAGCACCGTCTCCAATGCATTTATCCGCTCGAAACCGGCTTTGTAGGCACTGCCTCCGACGTGTTGAAAAACCGGAAGCGAGTGGAACAAAAAGTCGAGCGTCTCCTGATAAGTCATCTCTCTTTTCTGATTAAAATCAATCTACGATATGGCTGCGCCGTTTGATCCGGTAGGCCATAAAATAGAGCATACTCAATACGAATACGTAACACCCGATGCGTCCGATCAGATCTCCGTATCGTGTATAAAAGGTCATGCGGTCGTTCGTTGCAAGCGACCGGGTCGACACATCGCGTACGTTCCATCCCAGTTTGCCGCTCGTATCGCCCCGCTGGTCGATAAATCCCGAAATTCCGGTATTGGCGCTGCGGGCTATGCTGCGTCGTGTCTCTACCGCACGTAACCGCGAATAGGCGAACAGGTAGCGGTAACCGGGTGTATCGCGCCACCAACCGTCGTTGGAGATGACACACATCACTTCGGCCCCGTTCCGGACAAACTCCGTATAGTATTCTCCATAGATCGCCTCATAACAGATAGCCGGTCCGATGCGGACTCCTGAAGGTGTTGTAAAAACCTGACGCACGTCGCCGTACCCCAACTGTCCGGATACTCCACCCAAATCGACCGTCAGAAATTTTACATTTTTCAAGAACTGATAGTAGGGAGTCATCTCGGCTCCGATCACCAGTTTTGCCTTGTGATGAACCCGGATATGCCGCGACGTGTCGATACCCAACGCGCTGTTGTAACGGTCGAGCCACTGTCCGCCCCGCATTCTCGCCGTAAACGGAGCCACCTGCTCGGATTCATACGGAACATAGGTCATCGCTCCGGTCACGACCATAGCGCCTTCGCGTCCTCCCCGCACGAAATCCCGAATCCGATTCATCGACTCCAATTCATTCAGATACTCCTCCCAACAGTACTCGTTGACCGCCGTTTCGGGAGCAACGATCACTTGTGTAGAACGGGGCGCCTCCCGCATCAGATCGAGCAAAAGGGTCAGCTGTCTGTACTGACTCATCCGAAATTTTGTCCGATAGGGATCGACATTGGGCTGCACTACCGAGATCTCAATCTTCTTCGAAGGTTCCTTATAGGTCGCATAAATGATCCACGACAACACGGCAGGCAGTACGATAGCCCCCACAGGAGCGATCCACGACCGCCACTGCCGCCAACGCTTCGAGGCCTCAAACACCAGCAGATTGACCACCAGCACCCACAGCGATCCACCCAACGCTCCGGTATATTCGTACCACTGAACCAAGCGCACATCCTGTGCAAAACCGTTTCCGAGCACCAACCAAGGAAATGAGATCTGGTCGTTGTGCAGATAGATATATTCATAAGCCAACCATGCCGTAACAAGAACCGTGTAGGCCAACGGACGCTTTGCCCTGCGCCACACGGCATGATAGATCAAGAAGGCCGCAGACATCAGTACCGTTCCCACCAAGGTCGCCGCCACGACTCCGATGACAGCCGCAAAACCGACCCACCACACCGTGGCCAACCACCACAGCGCAAACGTAGCAACGGCATAAGGCCAAAATTTCCGAGGACGACCCTTGCGGTTTACGGCTCCTGCAAGATCGTTCTGCACCCACAACAGCGGGACGAACGCCACAAACAGCGTCAGTGCCGTTCCGCCCAACCACGGCAACGACAGCAGCACGACACTAAGCGCAACACATAAGATCCGTCTTTTCATTTTCACCGGTTGATTTCCGCAAAGATAAAGATTTATTACTTTTTATTACTTTTGTACGGCTGTTTTAGGCAGTGGCGGGACACATCTCCGTCGCAAATCGTTGTCAAGCATGGATTTCGCTGTCTTTCTAAAAGGAATCGTCATCGGACTGTTGGCCTCCATCCCACTGGGGCCGATCGGCGTTCTATGTATCCAACGAACCCTTTGCAAAAGCCACAAAGCCGGTTTCGTGTCGGGACTCGGTGCCGCTTCGGCCGATACGCTTTTTGCCACAATAGCCCTCTTCTCATTGACCTTCGTCCTCTCCTTCATCGAGAGCTACATGGCGGTCATCAAAGTGTTGGGCGGAATTCTCGTCATCATCGTCGGCATGACGATCCTGCTGAAAAATCCGGTCGGTCAGATCCGGAAAAACCGAGCTGGGAAAGGAAACAACCTCTGGAGCGACTATCTGTCGGTCCTCTTCGTTACGCTGGCCAATCCGGCCTACATATTGGTCTTCGTCGCACTGTTCGCCGCCTTGGGCATAAACCGTGAAGGAATCCCCTATGCCAACGGATTGCTCATGCTGATCGGCGTGCTGTGCGGTACCTCTCTCTGGTGGTTTATCCTGACCTTCTGCATCAGCCTCCTGAGACGCAAATTCCGTCCCCGGCATCTGTTCTGGATGAACCGAATCTCGGGCAGCATCATCGTCATTCTCGGAGCTGCCGCAATTTTATCCATTTTCATTCACATGCCCGTTCACCATGTCTTCCCCTACTAAACGCAAAATTATTATCGCCATCGACGGCTTCTCGTCCTGCGGCAAAAGCACCTTCGCCAAAGAGATTGCTGCACGGATCGGTTATGTGTTTATCGATACCGGTGCCATGTACCGTGCCGTAACCCTCTATGGAATCGAACACGGAGCCATCCACGACGGGACGGTCGACGCCTCGCAACTCGAAGCACTTCTACCCCAAATCAAAATCTCCTTCTCGTTCAACAAACAACGGGGAGCCAGCGACATCTACCTGAACGGCGTAAACGTCGAAGAGCGCATCCGGCGCATCGATGTAAGCGAATATGTCAGTCGGGTAAGCCAGATCGCTGCGGTCAGGAGCCGGCTCGTACACATGCAACAGGAGATGGGAGAACAGAAAGGAGTCGTCATGGACGGCCGCGACATCGGGACGGTCGTTTTCCCGAATGCGGAGCTGAAAATCTTCATGACGGCCGATCCGCACATCCGCGCCGAAAGACGCTACCGGGAGTTATTGGGAAAGGGAGAAAAGGTATCGATGGAAGAGATCGAACGCAACATCCGCGAACGCGACCATGCTGATCAGACGCGGGCAATCAGTCCCTTGGTACAGGCCCCCGATGCCGTTGTACTCGACAACAGCCACATGACCGTAGCGCAACAGATGGTCTGGGTCATGGAACGAATCGCTAAACTCACCGGAACCTCATGCTGATCGAAATAGACGATAAATCGGGTTTCTGCTTCGGAGTGGTCAAGGCCATATCCACCGCAGAAAAATCGCTCGCCGAGTTGGGAAAAGTCTACTCGTTGGGCGACATTGTTCACAACCGTATCGAAGTGCAACGCCTCGAACGGCTCGGCCTGCAGACCATCTCTCATGCACAATTTCCAAGCCTCGAAGGGCAGACCGTTCTGATCCGGGCCCACGGGGAACCCCCCTCGACCTATCGTCTGGCCAAGGAGCACGGCATCCGGCTGATCGATGCGACCTGTCCGGTCGTCTCCCATCTGCACGGTCTGGTCAAAAAGGCACACGAACAGATGGCTCGCTGTAACGGTCAGGTGGTGATTCTCGGCAAACGGGGACATGCCGAAGTGGTCGGTCTGACCGGCGAAGTGAACGAAGATGCCATCGTCGTTGAGACCATTGACGACCTCGAACACATCGACTTTACACGTCCGATCTACCTGCTGTCGCAAACCACACAGAGTCTGGCCCTGTTCGAACAGATCAAAGCGATCATTCTGGATCGGGCCCACGACAAAGAACAAGTGGTAGTGAATGACACGATTTGCCGGCAGGTATCGAACCGTAACCCCCATCTGAAAGAGTTCGCCAGCCGTTTCGATTCGGTCATCTTCGTTTGCGGCAAAAAGAGCTCCAACGGCAAAGTCCTGTTCCATATCTGCCAAGAGGCCAATCCCCGCTGCTACAACATCGAGGATGAGTCCGAACTCCGCAAAGAGTGGTTCGACGGATGCCGCTCGGTAGGGATCTGCGGCGCCACCTCCACCCCGAAATGGCTGATGCAGCGCGTCGCCGACGCTATCCGGAAAATGGTTGAATAAAAGCATCGACGGGTACCAGCGCAATTCCGTTTTTTTTACTACCTTTATCGACAAGTAACCTCTTAACCGCCTCGTTGCATGAAAAAACTATTCGCGCTGCTTCTGTTGTCCGGCATAGCCCTACACGGACAGGGGCAAAAGAGAATGCCCCACTACAAACTGACCCCGGTTCCCGCTGCAAACGTAACCCTCACCGACTCCTTCTGGAAGCCCCGCATCGAGACCGCCTTTCACGAAGGTTTCGACTGGGTCACGCTCCATTTCGATCCTAACAACGGGGGATACAGGACTTTCCGGGAATCGCAACGTCGTGACACCGTCAAGGTCGAACCCGTCACCACATTCGAATCGATCAAGGTGCTCGAAGCCGCCGGCGAATACCTGAAATACAACGAGGACCCCGACATGGAGGCCTATATGGACCGCTGTATCGACCACTGGGTACTCAGCCAAGACAAATCTGGATATTTTACGGGCATCTGTCTGGGTGACCAACAGGTTTTCGGCCATGTAGCCAAAGGGCGCTGGAACAACCTGCAATATTCGCATGAACTCTACGGCGTCGGACACCTGCTCGAAGCAGCCCTCTCCTACGCCGAAGCTACCGGTAAAACGAAAATTCTCGAAGCGGCCCTGCGTGCTACGGATCAGGTCTTCTCGATCTTCGGGCCGGACAAGCGGCACGACGTCCCGGGACATGAGGAGATCGAACGTGCCTTCACCCGCTACTACGAAGCGACAGGCGACAAGCGGTTTCTCGATCTGGCCCGCTTCTTCATCGACGAACGCGGTGACCACACCACACGGGACTCGTATGGAGAGTATGCACAGGACCACCTTCCGTTCATCGAACAGCGGCATGTTTCTGGACACGGCGTACGGGGAGCCTACCTCTATATCGGGGCAACTGACGTAGTCGGAGCTACCGGCGACGAAGGCTACCGGACCGCCATAGATTCGATCTGGAAGGACATGACCGAACGGCACATGTACATTACCGGAGCTACCGGAGTCATCCACGCCGGAAACGAGGGGTACGGCGAACCCTACAACATCGCTCCGGAAGATTGTTACGGAGAGAGTTGCTGCGCCATAGCCAATTCGGTGTGGGCCCACCGCCTGAACCGTCTTTACGCGGATGCCTCCTACATGGATCAGTTCGAAAAGATCGTCTACAACACCTTCCTCTCGGCAATGGCCTTCAACGGGCAGGGAATGTTCTACTGCAACCACGTCAACCGCACGACGCCCGATCAACGCAGCTGGGCCGGCTGCCCCTGCTGTCCGGGAAATGTTCTCAGCCACTATGCACGTATTCCAAGCTACGTCTATTCCATCTCCGACGAGGGCATATACCTCAACCTGTTCGTCGACAGCAAGGCGCACATTCCTTTCGGGAAAGGAGTCTCCGTAACCCAACAGACAGAATACCCATGGGAGGGCAAAATCGCCGTAGAGATCGATCCCGAAGAGGAGGGTACGTTCGGAGTCTTCATCCGGATTCCGGAATGGGCCGAAAGCCACGCGATACGGATCAACGGCAAAAGCGTCGAGGCTCCGATCGACCGGGGATACGCCCTGTTGGAGCAGACATGGAAATCGGGCGACCGGATCGAAATCGAATTCCCGATGGAAGCCCGCCGGGCCTATATGCCCGAACCGTTCTCCGGATATGACGGATTGGTCGCCCTGCGACGCGGTCCGATAGTCTACACCTTCGAAGGAATTGACAATTTCGGAACGGTCTGCAACCTGCTTTTGCCCGTAAAAGCCCCGTTGAAAAGCGTGAAAAGCGACATCCTCGGCGGTATCGTACAGATCGAAACCACCGGTCGGGTTTTAGACTGGGACGGGAGGTGGATCAGCCGAAAAATTACGGCCATCCCGTGCGGTCTCTACTCCAACCGCGGAACTTCAGTGCATTATGTCTGGATCGCCGAAGAACCAGAGCTGGTGAAAGAGCCCGAGTACCACATGAACACCCTTCTCCCTCCTCCGGGACTGTAACCCCTTCGTTGACATGGGAAAAATCATTTACAGCTTCGACCCGATCGTCGACGACAAAAGCCGGGTACTGATTCTTGGTACCATGCCCGGAGTGGAGTCGCTGCGCAAGCAGGAGTATTACGGGCATCCCCGCAATGCCTTCTGGCCGATCATTGCCGCAGTATGCGGTCGCGAGCTTCCGGTGTCCTACGTCGAAAAAACCGCCATGCTGCTCGATGGGGGTATCGCCCTGTGGGATGTGTGTCGGGGATGCGAGCGCGAAGGGAGTCTGGACAGCAACATCTGCAACGAAACGCCGAACGCTATCGACCGACTGCTCGCCACACATCCGAATATTCAGACCCTATTTTTCAACGGGCAGAATGCAGAACGGCTGTTCAAGCGCTATTTTCCCGAAATCTGGAAACTCAGCAGACACCACACGCTTCCATCGACCAGTCCGGCCTACACCCTCCCGTTCGAAAAGAAACGCGACGCATGGTCGATCGTCGGATTACGCTAATCCCAGCGGTCAGGCAAAAAAGAGCGCGATTTATCTTCGTCCGAAACGATTTTTTCGCTATCTTGCAGAATAACTACTAACCCGAAGAACATGAACCCTTCTCAAACATCTTCCAAACGACGGACATTTCGTAAAATTTACTGGTCCGTTCTGGCACTTTTAGGATGGGCATTGACGGCCTGTCATGATCCCTCCGGCCTCACCATTACGGTCGACACCGATCAAATTGACATGGGACGAAGTGTCCGCGTGCAGGCAAAATACACCCCCGTAGCAGGCGATACGACCCGCGTCATGCTCATGCCCTACGTCAACGGGAAACGATGGGGCGCTCACGAATTTCCGGACAGCACGGGACGAGCACTGTTCGTGTTGCCGCTGCCCAATCCGGGACTCGCACGGATCGACGTTGCCGTCGTCCCCTGCGACACCTCCCTGTGGTGCGGATTGAAAGACTACACTCCCTACCTCACCGGACAACCCGCCTTAGACAAAGACCTGCGATCAAACATCGTATCCGTCGAGGTCGCTTCCCGAACCATCCCCGAACGCCCCGAACGGACCACCACCTTTGTTGCCCAATGGGAGCCGTGGTTTATGCCCGGAAACATGTGGACCACCGCCCAAGCCGTTCCCCTGATCGGCTTCTACGATTTCACCAACCGGGATGCCCTGCGACAACATCTGTTGTGGTTTATGGATTCGGGAACCGATGCCGTACTGTTCGACTGGTCGAATCACATCTGGGGTTGCAAGCACTGGAACGAACGCGGCGATGGCGTCAATGCGATCATCCACAATACGGAGATCGCACTCGAAGTCATGGCCGAAATGCGCGACGAAGGGCTGCCCGTTCCTCAGGCGATCATCATGCCCGGATTGAGCAACGGCCCTCCCGGCACGATGGAGGCGCTGAACGAAGAGCTGGACTGGATCTATCACTACTTCATCCGCAATCCACGCTTCAAAGGGTTGTGGTACGAATTCGACGGAAAACCGCTGGCCGTGATTCTCGACACAGGAGCCATGGGCGTCAAGGAGGGTACTACGGAGAGCGCTTTCAGCGTTCCGCTGTTCAAGATGACTCTAAACTGGTCGGCCGAAGAGATCGACCGGCTGCGCCAAAGCAATCCACCGGTCGACGACTCCTGCTTTACCATACGCTGGATGTCCTCCCAGAACCAAAAAACCGGACACGACAGACTCGGCTATTGGAGCTGGATGGACGGTTCGTTGAAACCGACCGTTACCTATAAAGACGGAACTGCGGAGTGTACGACGGTCAATCCCGCCTGCTTTGCCGAAAACGGATGGACGGCTCCCGAAGCTTGGGGACGCCGCGACGGATGGACCTATTTGGAATCGTTCAAGGTCGCACTGGAACATCGTCCGAAGGTAGTCATGCTCCACCAATTCAATGAATTCACCGGGCAAGCCACACGAGGCTACGGTCCCGACGGAAATATCTATGCCGACAGTTACAGCGTCGAACTCAGCGACGATTATGAACCCGTATCGCTGACTGCCCCCGGGTTCAGAGGAGATCAGGGCGGATGGGGATTCTACTACCTCAACCTGACTCGCGCGCTGATCGATGTCTACAACGGGACTGCCGACGACGTCACATTGATGGCCGTAGCGCCACCCCACATCATAGCCGATAAAGTGTCCGTACATTGGACAACGGTGGGTGTGGAACCCGAAAGTTATACGCTGTCGATCGACGGTACGGTCGTTGCCGATTCGGTAAGCGGAACGGGAATTTCGCTACCGATCGATGGACTCGCAACAGGAGCCCACACCCTGAGCGTAACGGCTAACGGAGTGGGAACCCGATATGCCCTCTCTCCCTACGAGTTCGATACGCCGACGAAAGAGTTGCAGCCGGTTACGGTCGAAAAGACTCTGGTCATTCCTTAACCTCATCGGGATCGGAAAAAACAGGATACTCTCTCTGATATTTTTTCAGGCACAAGGGGTCATGATCTGGGAGGGGGAGGAAGAAAAAAATGATTCCATCTCTTCTCTTTAAAACCCGTAGAGAGCGACAACAAACGGCCAGAAACCGACTGACTTGACATTCCGAGGGGACAATCTACGACAGATTGCCCCCTCTTTTTGTCCCGCTTTCTCGATTTGTACTTGCTTTACATGACCTGCTCGACCACGGGACGTCCCCGTATCATCCGCCCACAATCCCTGCACTGTCGACTGTCTCGTCTCAAATCGGTTTCACCGATAGAGACTTTTTTACTACATTTGTCTTCCGGAATACAAAACTTTTCCGATCGACCCATGAGCGACATTCCTGAAAAAACCATAGAGCGACTCAGCGAATACAGACGTACGTTGGTGTCGTGCCACAACCAAGGCATCACCCACATCTTCTCCCACGTTCTGGCCGGAATCCACGGAATTACCGCCGTCCAAGTCCGCAGGGACCTGATGCTGATCGGCTTCTCAAGCGATACGAAAAAGGGCTACGACGTCGAAGTCCTGATTGACTTCATCAGCCACATTCTGGATGGCCCGAACGTGATGCACGTCGGTGTGATCGGTATGGGACACTTGGGACAAGCCCTGACCAAATACTTCAACAGCAGAAAATCAAAACTGCAGATCGTCGCCGCATTCGATGTCGACGAAGAGAAGGTCGGCCAGATCATAGACGATATCCCCTGCTTCGACATGGCTCACTTCGAGCATCAAGTCCAGAAGCTCGACATCAAGATCGTCATTCTCTCCTGCCCCGCTGCAATCGCCTCCGACTTGGTTGTTCCGATCATCAATGCCGGTATCAAAGGCGTGCTGAACTTCACCTCGATGCCGCTGAACTTTCCGCGAGGAATTTTCGTCGAGAACTATGACATAACTACCGTACTCGAAAAGGTAGCCTACTTCGTCAAAGAGGCCGAGGAGGGTGCGGATGCACAAAATTGACACCCCATCATGCAGGTACACTACGGCTTCGAACATACGGACACCATACGACGACCGATCGCCACTGTCGGATCATACGACGGCATCCACTACGGACACCGGGCCATACTCGACCGACTGAACGAACTGGCCCGCGAGCGACACGGCGAAAGTACCGTCATCACGTTCGACCCGCATCCGCGAACCGTAGTTGGCAACGCTCCTGTCGCGCTGCTTACCCCGCTTCCCGAGAAGCTAGAGATTCTTGCAGGCCTCGGGATAGATCACACGATCGTCGTGCCCTTCACCCTCGAATTCAGCCGTATGTCCTATCAGGAATTCGTTCTGAAAGATCTGGTCGGACAACTGCATATCGACACCTTGCTGGTCGGCTACAACCACCATTTGGGGCACAATCGTTCGGGCGGTTACGACGAGCTGCTCGCCCTGAGCAAAACCTATGGCTTCGACCTGCAAATCATGCCCCAGAAACAACTCGATGCCCATCACGTCAGTTCGACCGTCATCCGCCAGTTGATCCTTCAAGGCCAAATTCACGAAGCGGAACAGCTGCTCGAAAGAGCGTATCGCATCGACGGTGTTGTCGATCGCCACGGTTCGGTGTCGGGCATCGATCCCCATAAACTGATTCCCGCCGAGGGCCTATACGCAGTAACCTGCACACCGAAAACAGACAAAGATCCCTCTTACGACGCTACCCTGTCCATCGGTCCCGACCGCAAACTATCGTTATCCCGACCGGATTTTCCCCACCCCACTGGAGAAACAACCATCGAATTCCGCTAAAATTCTCGTAAAACGATTCGGAATTCCGGGATATTTACTAATTTTGCGTAAATTTACAGGCAGGGTACGATCGACGAAAGAGACGTCTGAAATCGAATCCCGTTTTCTTATAACCGTATCGCTCGGAACGATCGCTACTTGCCACGTAAAACATACACTTTATCCTTAACGTTCATTTTAAAACTAATCATATCATGCCGTTCCTAAAAGATAGAATCCAGACAGAAGGTTTGACGTTCGACGACGTTCTGCTCATTCCCGCGTATTCGGAAGTCCTACCCCGTGAGGTCAATATCTCTACGCGCTTCTCCCGAAACGTCCAACTCAACACCCCGATCATCTCGGCGGCAATGGACACGGTCACCGAAGCCGAAATGGCAATCGCCATCGCCCGCGAGGGAGGTATCGGTGTCATTCACAAAAACATGTCCATCGCCGATCAGGCTATTCAGGTGAGAAAAGTCAAACGTGCGGAAAACGGAATGATCTATGATCCAATCACCATCAGAAAAGACAACACCGTAGGCGATGCCCTGCAATTGATGAAAGAGAACCGCATCGGCGGTATCCCGGTCGTTACGCCCGACGGCATTCTGATCGGAATCGTTACCAACCGTGACCTGAGATTCCAACGCGACATGTCGCGCCGCATCGAAGAGGTCATGACACACGACAACCTCATCACCACTCACAATCCCGACCTGCAAACCGCTTCGGACATCCTGTTGCAAAACAAAATCGAGAAGCTGCCGGTGGTGGACGAAGGCGGACACTTGATCGGTCTGCTCACCTACAAGGATATCACCAAAGTACAGGCCAACCCCAATGCCGCAAAGGACGACAAGGGACGGTTGCGGGTAGCTGCCGGTGTAGGCGTCACACACGATACGATGGAACGGGTTGCCGCACTCTATGAAGCACAGGTCGACGCCATCGTGATCGATACGGCTCACGGACAGTCGATCCACGTGATCAACATGCTGAAACGGGTGAAAAAAGAGTATCCCGATCTGGATGTCGTCGTGGGAAATATCGCTACGGGCGAAGCCGCTAAGATGTTGGTCGATGCCGGTGCCGACGGTGTAAAAGTGGGTATCGGTCCGGGATCGATCTGTACGACCCGTGTAATCGCAGGAGTGGGCGTACCTCAGCTCTCTGCCATCTACGACGTAGCCAAAACGATCGAAGGTTCGGGTGTCCCAGTAATCGGTGACGGTGGTTTGCGCTACTCGGGCGACATTGTCAAAGCACTGGCCGCAGGAGCCGATGCCGTAATGGCCGGATCGCTCTTGGCCGGTGTGGAAGAGTCTCCCGGAGAGACGATCATCTACAACGGACGTAAGTTCAAAGCATATCGGGGCATGGGTTCCCTCGAAGCCATGCAACACGGGTCGAAAGACCGTTACTTCCAAGACATGGAGGACGATATCAAGAAACTGGTTCCCGAAGGTATCGCTGCCCGCGTTCCCTACAAAGGGACATTGGCTGAAGTCATTTATCAAATGGTCGGCGGTCTGAGAGCCGGAATGGGATACTGCGGAGCACCTGACCTCAAGGCCCTCAAAAAGGCTCGTTTTATCCGGATTACCAATTCGGGTATGTTAGAGAGCCATCCGCACGACGTAAGTATCACGCGCGAAGCTCCCAATTACAGCAGAGGCGAATAACAGAATCGGAAACATATACGATACGTTTCGGGAGCACCCAGCCGAGTGCTCCCGAATTTTTACCTGAAACACATCTTATCATGATTAGCAGAGACATTAAAATTCGGGTCAGATACTACGAAACCGACTGCATGGGAATCGTTCACCACTCGAACTACATCCGATACTACGAAACGGCCCGGACCGAAATGCTGCGGGAGTTCGGAACCACCTACAACGACATGGAAAAACACGGCATCATGCTCCCTGTGATTGAGGTGCAGAGCCGACACATAGCCCCGGCCTATGACGACGATCTGCTGACGGTTCGGGTTTCGCTGGCGGAAATGCCCAAGGTCCGTATGCGCTTCGACTATGAAGTATTCCGCGAGAACGGCGACAAAATCAATACCGGATCGGTGACCCTCGCCTTCATGCACAGCGACACGAGACGCGCTTGTCGTGCACCCGAGTGGTTCCTGAAATTGATGGAACCCTATTTCTAACTTTGCCCCCCATTTTATCCTCTATTCATGGATATTCGCGAAATTCCTTCCGTCGAAGAGTTACCCTATGACTTGCTGACCGAGGCCGACCCGTCCCGAGATGCCGTCGATGACTATACCCGACGGGGAAAGTGTTATGGCGCCTACGATTCGGACGATCGGCTCGTCGGAGTATGCGTACTGCTGCGTACCCGGCCCTTTACGATGGAGGTAGTCAATCTGGCAGTACATGCCGATTTCCAACATCAAGGCATCGGTAAAAGCCTCATCGAATACGCAAAACACAAAAGCCGTTTGGAGCGGTGCACGGTACTCGAAGTGGGTACAGCCAACGCCGGAACCGGTCAATTGGCCTTCTATCAAAAGTGTGGTTTCGAGATCGACGGCATCGACCGGGACTTCTTTCGGCGCAACTACCCCGAACCCATATTCGAAAACGGCATCGAATGCCGGCACATGGTCCGTTTAAGGATCGAATTATGAGCTTTTCTCTGTCACGCTTCGTGGATCCGGTCTGATTTGTCAGTCGCGTGCGCAAGTTTCGTGACAAAGTGTCACGCCGAGAGCAATGGCACACAAATTGTTTGAGCGTAGCTGTGGAAAATCAAACTAAAAAATATAAAGCTATGCAAAACGGAAAAATTGGCGTTACGACAGAGAACATCTTTCCAGTCATAAAAAAGTTTCTCTACTCGGATCACGAAATATTTCTGCGTGAATTGGTTTCGAATGCGGTAGATGCCACCCAGAAGATCAAAACCCTTTCGTCGATCGGCGAATTCAAAGGTGAATTGGGCGACCTGACCGTACACGTCTCGCTGGATCCCGAAAAACGGATCTTGACCGTCTCCGATTCGGGTATCGGCATGACCGCCGAAGAGATCGACAAATACATCAACCAGATCGCCTTCTCGGGTGCCGAAGAGTTCCTCGAAAAGTATAAGAACCAAGCGATCATCGGACACTTCGGTCTGGGTTTCTACTCGGCTTTCATGGTCTCGGACAAAGTGGAGATCATAACCCGTTCCTACCGCGAAGGGTCGAAGACGATGCATTGGTCGTGCGACGGATCTCCCGAATACACGATGGAAGAGGCCGCAACTGAACGTAAACGCGGTACGGACATCATCCTCCACTTGAGCGAAGATGCCAAAGAGTTTGCCGACAAATCGCGGATCAGAACGATCCTCGACAAATATTGCCGTTTCCTGCCCATTCCGATCGCCTTCGGCAAGAAACAGGAGTGGAAAGACGGTAAATACGTCGACACCGATCAGGATGATATCGTCAATGCCGCAGAGCCGCTGTGGACAAAGAAACCGGCCGACCTCACCGACAAAGAGTACATGGAGTTTTACCGCTCCCTCTACCCGATGTCCGAAGATCCGCTCTTCTACATCCACCTCAACATCGACTACCCGTTCAATCTGACCGGTATTCTCTACTTCCCGAAGATTCGGAACAACTTCGAAATACAGAAGAACAAGATACAGCTCTATTGCAATCAGGTCTTCGTCACCGACTCGGTCGAGGGCATCGTACCGGAGTTCCTGACGCTGCTGCACGGTGTAATCGACTCTCCGGATATTCCGCTTAACGTATCGAGAAGCTACCTGCAAAGCGATTCGAACGTCAAGAAAATCTCGGGATACATCACCCGAAAGGTTGCCGACCGACTGAACGAACTCTTCACCCAACATCGGGACGAGTATGAGAAAAAGTGGGATGACCTGAAGATCTTCATTCAGTACGGAATCATCACCGACGAGAAATTCGCCGAAAAAGCTACGGATTTCACCTTGCTGAAAAATACAGAGGGTAAGTACTTCACGCTTTCGGAGTATGCTGCATTAGTCAAGGAGAACCAAACCGACAAAAACAAAAACGTGATCTACCTCTACACGAATGATCCGGTTGCCCAGAACTCCTTTGTCAGCGCTGCCCGTCAGAAAGGGTACGACGTATTGGTTATGGACGGCCAGCTGGATACCCACTTCATCGGCTGGTTCGAAAACAAGAATCAGGGTACCCGTTTCGTCCGGGTCGACTCGGATGTGATCGAAAAGCTGATCGAAAAGGATACTCCGTTGAAGATGGCCCTCAGCTCGGCTCAGCAACAGCTGTTGCGTCCCGTATTCGAAGCTCAGCTTCCGGCCGAAGAGAAGGTTCACTATATGGTATCCTTCGAAGCGATGGATGAGTCCGAGATGCCGGTAGTCATCACGCAGAACGAATTCATGCGTCGTATGAAAGACATGGCAGCCATGGGCGGTGCCGGAATGCAGTTCTACGGACAGATGCCGGACAACTTCAATGTAGTCATCAACGGCAACCATCCGCTGATCGCAGAGATACTCGGAGAGGTTGAGAAGAGCTACGGAGACAAGTTGAGGACGATGACCAAGAAGATCGATGCCGCAACCGCCGAACAACACAACCTCGAAGAGCTGATCAAGGGCAAAAAAGAGGAAGAGTTGACGCAGGAGGAGAAGGATCAACGTACCCAGATCAAAGAGAAGCTGGACGGTCTGCTCCAACAGCGTAACCAACGGCTCACCGAGATCGGCAAAGAGAATAAATTAGTGAAACAGATTATCGATCTGGCGCTGCTGTCGAACAGCATGTTGAAGGGTGAAAACCTGACCAACTTTATCCGCCGGAGTGTCGAATTGATCGAAAAATAGAAGATCTCATATCTAAAAAGAGGACTCGTTAATACGAGTCCTCTTTTTTTATTATACACACTCCTAAAAACACGGGAATAGACAAAACAGATGGAACACCTATATCAACCTATTGCCTCTTTTCTGTATAACTAAAACGTATCGGATTATCTCTCAATCTGTTCCATCCTTACCCGCAATGGGGACGATCCGTTTTTGTCGATTGCTTGTCTCTTTTCATCCGTTTGCATTTCCAGAGAGCACACCACACGGATTCCGGCCTCTCTTCATGGCATCAAATTTCGACCACCTCCGTCCTTCTGTCATCTCCATAAACAAGGGCAATACGCATCCGGCTCACATTATCCTCCCCCTGAACTGCGGAGACTCCCCATATCATCGAATTGCCCGCTACCGACCGTCTTGTCCGGAAAATCGATCGGTGCGTTCTCACTTCACTTCGATCGTATAGTTTCCGTTGTAGCAAACCAAAGCCCACTCCCGATTCTCGTAGCGGTGTCCGGGCTGCTGCTGTTCAAATCGGTACGGAGTCTGCAACAACGGCAGATCGGCATCATTCAAATAGGAGATGAACTCCGCTCCGTGCAGCTTCAACTTCCCGACAAATAGTTTGGCTACATCATAACCCCGATAGGAGTAGAGGCTGGGCAACGACCCAAAGGCTGAAATATAGCGATTGTCGAAATTGAGTACCCGCTCGTTGTTCCGATCGGCATGGTATGAGGTCACATATCGCAGGTTCATCTTAAAGAACAGATCCTTGTCGGTATTCCGGAAACGGGCCCAACGGGAACTGGAGATCACCCGAACCACAGGCTCTTTCCCCTCTTTTGCCGCCATGCCGCTGCAAATCGATCCGATATAGGCCAGTATCGATTCGCTCGTCGTCTCATCCTCAGACAACACCACAATCACGTTGTCTTTCTCGAAGCTGAGCTGATCGGCAAGCGTCATCGTACTCATGTTCCGCACATAGTCGATCCGCTTGGCCGATTTGGGTATGAACGGCGTGATTTCGGAAACAAATTCGGCATCGTTGCGGGCCGACGATATGACAATCACATGACGTGCATCGGACAGATCATCCTTCAACTTGTCGTACTTCGACGAAGCCGTCGGAGCAACCTGAAACAGCAACGAATTGTCTGCACTGCGGAGCTCCGCCAACGGTGAGACCACAGGAATTCCCCGTTCGGCTGCAAAGGCGGCTACGGGAGGGAAGCACTCGTCATAAACCGGACCTATGATCAGATCGGCCTGCTGCAGCTCCGGTCGTTGCAACAACGATTCGACCTCGGTAACCGACCGGGCCGTATTGAACAGATCGACCTGCGTCGAAATGCCATCCGACTTCAACTCCTCGAGCGCCAGCAACACCCCTTGATAGAACTCCAAGAACTGCCTGCCGGAAGATCCGTTGACCCGCATGGGCAGCAATACCGCCACACGCATCGGAGCCGTTATATCGATCGCCTTGACCGTTTCGTTTCCGGTCGACACTACGGGCAGGGTGTGAGGTGCCGTTGTCGTATCCGCAGCTGCTGTTTGGGTAACCGTACCGCTCCGTTTGACCGGCAAGCGCAATATACTTCCCTGCTTCAAACCCTCCTTTAGCGCCGAATCGTTATACCGGACAATCGAATCGACCGGAATGCCATACTGCTTACCCAACGAATAGAGTGTCTCTCCGCGGGCAACGATATGGTGTACGAAGCGATCCGAAACCTGATTCAACGCATCGGTATAGGTCTCGATCTGCTCCCCGATCCGCAGTGAATCACTGGTTCCCTGACTGGTCTTGCGGATATTGATCTGCTGTCCGATGGAAAGATGGGCCGGATCGAACCCTTCGTTGTCCTCCAACAGCACATCGAGTCCCACGCCGTATCGTTTGGCAATGGAATAGGCCGTCTCGCCCCGATTGACCGTGTGCACATCGAACAAGCGGCGTTTTTTCCGGTCGGACAAGGGCTTGACCTCCTCCTTCACCACTGGAATCTTCAACACCTGACCCGTCTTCAATCCGTCATCAACGTGCGGATTGAACCGGCGGATCGTCGCTTCATCGGTCGAATAGACCTTACACAACGAGTAGAACGTATCTCCGGGCCGGACTGTATGGACATAATAACCTTCACCTCCGATCGTAACGATGCTGGTCGACTTTTCCGTCTGGCTCTGGGCCTGCGCCCCTACGGCCAAAATCAGCATCCCGACCAAAAACAAAACGGCTTTTTTCATGTTCCCGAAATAGATATGATTAGGGGCAAAGATACGAAATTTTCGGTACGTTCCTCATCGCTGCAAAAGGAAACCATACAAAAGTCGAAACTGCAAGAAAATAGCGTATATTTGCGGCGAATTTTAAAAGTAAAGAGAAGTGTTATGATCCGAGGTGTAATATTCGACATGGACGGCGTACTGGTCGACAACCGAGATGCGCATATCGAGGCTTTTGCTGTCATCTGCCGAAAATACGGCGTACCCTTCAGCCGGGAACGATTCATGCCCACGTTTGGGATGACCAACGACCAGATTCTGGAAAGATTGATGCCCGAGGTGATCAAGAAAGTGGACTGGCACAAAATTGCAGCCGAAAAAGAGGAGATCTATCGCGAGATTTTCGAACGGACAATCGCTCCGGCTCCAGGCTTGGTCGATTTTCTCAAGTCGCTTAAAAGCGAAGGATTCAAAACCGCTGTCGGATCGTCGGGAAATACACCCAACGTGAACTTCGTCCTCTCGAAATGCGGCATCACCCCCTATTTCGATGCCATTGCCAACGGAGACATGATTACGCACGGAAAACCCGATCCGGAAGTCTACCTGCTCGCCGCAAAGAAACTGGGACTCGACCCCGCGGAGTGTATCGTCGCGGAGGATGCACCGGTCGGCATCGAGGCTGCCCGTCGTGCCGGTTGTGCCGTAGTCGCCATAGCTTCGACCTTCGATCGCAGCGCCCTCTCCGATTACGACCTGCTGATCGACAATTTCACGCAGATCTCGACCGACGATCTGCGCAAACTCAGAAACTGATTTTTTATAATTCATACCCTCCTAAGCGGATCCCGACTCTTCGGGATCCGCTTTTTTCGTCAATCCGGAACCGTTATGCACCTCAAAGGAGAACCGATTCGATGAATTTATGGTATTTACAGGATAAAATATTATCTTTGTTTGTTATTACGTAAACAATCATGAAAATCACTCTTATACAAACAGATCTTTTATGGAACGATCCGACAGGGAACCGCGCGCAATTCGAACAAAAAATAGCCGAAGCCGGCTCCGCAGACCTGATCGTGCTGCCCGAGATGTTCTCGACGGGATTCTGCACCCAACCGCGTCTTGCTGCTGAACCGCTCGGGGGCGAAACCCTCCCGTGGATGAAACGGATCGCCCAAAAGACCGACTGTGCACTGGCAGGCAGCGTCGCCGTTGAGGAAAACGGAAACTATTTCAACCGTTTCTACTTTGTAAAACCAGACGGATCGGTCTCCCAATACGACAAACGTCACCTGTTCACCTACGGCGGCGAACACAAGGAGTTCACGGCCGGAGACAAACGGGTCATCGTCGAATACAAAGGATGGAGAATCCTGCTGCAGATCTGCTACGACCTGCGTTTCCCGGTCTGGAGCCGAAACAGAAACGACTACGATCTGGCCCTCTACACCGCTAACTGGCCTACTCCGCGTGTCGACGCATGGAGCGCCCTGCTGCGGGCCCGGGCCATCGAAAACCTCTGCTACGTCGCCGGCATCAACCGCACCGGAACCGATCCGAATTGCTCCTACTGCGGCAAGTCGGCCCTGCTCGACTTCAAGGGCCAGACCCTTGCGGATGTCGAACCCGGCAAGGAGGCGCTACTCTCCGCCGAACTCGATGCAGACGCTCTGCGCGACTTCCGCAAAAACTTTCCGGCTCTGCAGGATGCCGACCGCTTCTCACTCGAATAGATTAATCTAACTTATAAATTACTTCATGGAAGAAAAATTATTGCTTTTGGGAGATCAGGCCATTGCCTTAGGGGCACTACACGCCGGTCTGTCCGGCGTATACGCCTATCCCGGAACTCCGTCAACTGAAATTACCGAATATATCCAACAATCGGAACTCGCCATCGAACGCGGTGTATACAGCCGGTGGTGTACCAATGAAAAAACCGCTATGGAGGCCGCTTTGGGCGTATCCTATGTCGGGAAACGGGCCCTTGTCTGCATGAAACACGTGGGCCTCAACGTCGCTGCTGATGCGTTCGTCAACTCCGCCATTACCGGAACGAACGGCGGACTGGTCGTTCTGGTGGCCGACGACCCGACCATGCACTCCTCGCAAAACGAACAGGATTCGCGCTTTTACGGAAAATTCGCCCTCGCTCCAATCTTCGAGCCCTCTTCGCAACAGGAGGCTTACGACATGATCCGGTACGCGTTCGACCTTTCGGAAGAGTTCAAGCTGCCGGTACTGATGCGTGTAACCACCCGCATGGCCCACTCGCGCGCCGTCGTTCACACAAAAGCCGCCCGCGAACAGAATCCGATGAAGTTTCCGGATCCTACGGCCGGTTGGGTCCTGCTCCCTGCCATCGCCCGCAAACGGTACATCACCGTCATCGAACAACAACCCGCGCTGGAACAACTGGCCGAAACCTCGTCATTCAACAGCTATACCGACGGTCCGAACCGGAAAAGAGGGGTTATCGCCTGCGGCATCGCATACAACTACCTGATGGAACAGTTTCCGGAAGGATGCGACTTCCCTGTACTGAAGATCTCGCAGTATCCGCTCCCGAAAAACCTGATTCGCCGCATGGCCGAAACGTGCGAAGAGATTCTGGTTCTGGAAGACGGACAGCCCTTTGTCGAAGAGCAGGTTCGCGGTATTCTCCCGATTACGTGCCGGATCACCGGCCGACTCACCGGAGAGGCTCCCCGTACCGGAGAATTGACCCCGGACAATGTCAGAGCCGCTCTCGGACTTCCGGCATTGAAGAGCATGGCTCCATGTGAATATGTCGTACCCCGGCCTCCTGCACTCTGCAACGGATGCGGACACCGCGACATGTACGAAACGCTGAACCGGGTCATCCGCGAATACAAGGACTACAAAGTCTTCGGTGATATTGGATGTTATACGTTGGGGGCACTGCCGCCTTTCCGCGCCATCCACACCTGCGTCGACATGGGAGCCTCGATCACCATGGCCAAGGGTGCTGCCGATGCCGGGTTGTGGCCAGCCATAGCCGTAATCGGAGATTCGACCTTTACCCACTCGGGAATCACCGGCCTGCTCGATGCCGTCAATGCAAAAGCCAACATCACCATCGTTATTTCGGACAACCTGACCACGGCAATGACCGGAGGACAGGACTCGGCAGGTACCAACCGGTTAGAGTCGATCTGTCAGGGTGTCGGCGTTGAGCCCGAACACATCCGTGTAGTGGTTCCGCTGCCGAAAAACATGGAAGAGATCGCCGCCATTCTCCGCGAAGAGATCAATTACAGGGGCGTGTCGGTCATCATCCCGCGCAGGGAGTGTATCCAGACCCTGAAACGGCACCATCAGGCCAAACTCAAAAACGAATCATCCAAATCCTGAAAAGCACAATGAAATCAGATATCATACTATCCGGCGTGGGAGGACAAGGCATCCTCTCCATCGCGACGATCATCGGCGAAGCCGCCCTCGACGAAGGTCTGCACATCAAACAAGCCGAAGTACACGGCATGAGCCAACGGGGCGGCGACGTACAGTCTAACCTGCGTCTATCGTCCGATCCGATCCGGTCGGACCTCATCCCCTACGGAACCGCCGACCTGATTCTTTCGCTCGAACCGATGGAGGCGCTGCGCTACCTGCCCTACCTCTCGGAAAAAGGCTGGGTCGTAACCCACTCGGTACCCTTCATCAACATCCCGAACTATCCCGATCCCGAAAAACTGATCGAAGAGCTGAACCGTCTGCCGCACGTGGTGCTGCTCGATGTTGAGAAACTGGCGAAAGAGTGCGGAGCTCCCCGCTCGTCGAACATGGTGCTGCTCGGAGCCGCATCGGACCTGTTGCACATCGGAATCGAAAAGTTCGAAGAGGGAATCCGACGCGTGTTCGGGCGCAAAGGGCAAGAGATCGTCGAGGCCAACATCACCGCACTCAGATGCGGTCGCGAAGCTGCCAAGAGTATCATCGACCAGAAGATGAAACAGTAACCGAAGTAAAACAGAGCAAGAGACTGACAACATGCAACATTGTGTATTTGATCCTCAACTCGTCCAGTCAATCGTCGACGAGTTGAAAATTACCGATCTGGCCAAAGCTACGATCGGACAGGCTTCGCTGCTCGCTTCGGCCCTCGAACAGCGCACCGGAATCCCCTTTATCCGGATGGATCAGGGCGTACCGGGACTGAGCCCTTGCAAAATCGGACTCGATGCCGAAAAAGCCGCCTTGGATACCGGAATCGCCGCCATATATCCGGCAGCCGAAGGAGTCCCCGAACTCAAGGAGCAAACCTCCCGATTTATCAAGGCTTTTATCAATATCGACATATCGCCCGAAGGGTGTATCCCGACGACCGGATCGGTTGCCGGTTCGTTCGGCTCGTTTATCATCACCAGCCAATGCACCCCGGGCAAGGATACCGTACTGTTCATCGATCCGGGCTTCCCCATCCAAAAATCACAACTGAAGATTCTGGGAGTTCCGTTCGAACAGTTCGACGTATTCGCCTATCGGGGAGCCGCCCTGCGCAACAAGCTGGAAGAGTATCTCAGTAAGGGTAACATCTGCGCGATCGTCTATTCGAACCCGAACAATCCGGCCTGGACCTGCCTCGAAGAGGAGGAGCTGAAGATTATCGGTGAACTGGCAACGAAATACGACACGATCGTCCTTGAAGATTTAGCCTATTTCGCCATGGACTTCCGACGCGATCTGGGACACCCGTTCGCTCCACCCTATCAGGCTACCGTCGCCCGATATACGGACAACTACATCCTGATGCTCTCCGCCTCGAAAATCTTCAGTTATGCCGGACAGCGTATGGCCGTTGCCTGCGTCTCCGACAAGCTGTTCAACAGAAAATACCCGGCATTGGCCGAACGTTATTCGGGTGCCGGCCTCTTCGGAATTACCTTCGTCAGCTCCATCCTGTACATGATCACCTCCGGAGCCACCCATTCGGTGCAGTTCGGACTGGCTGCCATGTACAAGGCGGCCTGTGACGGCAAAATCAACTTCGTCGAAGAGACCAAAGAGTACGGTCGCCGTGCCAACCGCATGAAACGGCTATTCCGTGAAAACGGATTCTATGTCGTATATGACCACGATGTAACCGAACCGATCGGTGACGGATTCTTCTTCACGATCGGATATCCGGGCATGACCTCCGGCGAATTGATGCGCGAACTGCTCTTCTACGGAATCAGTTCGATTACGCTCAATACGACAGGTAGCGAACAGGAAGGAATCCGCGCCTGCTCGTCCCGTATGACCGAAGAGCTTTTCGATATCATGGAGAAACGGCTCAAGGCTTTTCATGCCGACCATCCGATAGCGAAAAAATAATCTGATTATCCTCGATACCCAAAACGAAACTTAAAACATGATCTGGAATAAAACAAAAGAGTGCATGAGTCGTGACGAAATGCGGAACCTGCAGAGTGTACGGCTCAAAAAGCTGGTCCACTACGTGTACCATAACACCCCGTTCTACCGCAACAAAATGCAGGAGATCGATCTGACCCCCGACGACATCAACACGATCGACGACATCGTCAAGCTGCCGTTCACGACCAAACAGGACCTTCGTGACAACTATCCTTTCGGGATGCTGGCTGCACCGCTGTCGGAGATCGTCCGCCTGCATGCCTCGTCGGGTACGACCGGGAAACCGACCGTCGTAGGTTACACCCACCGCGACCTGTCGGTATGGTCCGAATCGATCGCCCGCTGCCTGAACGCCTTCGGCACGGACCGAAACGACATGTTCACCGTTGCCTACGGATACGGCCTGTTCACCGGAGGGCTCGGTCTCCACTACGGAGTCGAACACCTCGGCGCAACGGTTATTCCCATGTCTACGGGTAACACCGCAAAGCACATCCAACTGATGCACGACTGCGGTTCGACCGCTCTGGCCTGTACCCCCTCCTACGCACTCTATTTGACCGAACAGATCCTCAAATCGGGAATCCCCCGCGAGGAGTTCAAGCTGAGAACCTGCATCCTCGGCGGAGAGCCTTGGACCGAAAACATGCGCCGCGAGATCGAAACGAAAATGGGCGTAAATGCGTATAATATATACGGATTGAGCGAGATTATGGGGCCGGGTGTCTCCTACGAATGCGAATGCAAATCGGGTTCGCACATCGTTGAAGACCACTTCTTCCCGGAAATCATCTCACCCGACACGTTGGAACCGCTACCCGCCGGAGAACAGGGAGAGTTAGTCTTTACGACCCTGACCAAAGAGGGAATGCCTCTGCTGCGTTACCGGACAAAGGACCTCTGCTCTTTGAATTACGAACCCTGCGACTGTGGACGGACCTGTGTCCGGATGAGCCGTATCGTCGGACGAAGCGACGACATGCTCATCATACGAGGCGTCAACATATTCCCCTCACAGGTGGAAAGCGTCGTACTGGAACTGCCCGAATTCGAGCCCCACTACCGCCTGATTGTCGATCGGGTGAACAATCTGGACACCCTCGAAGTTCAGGTCGAAGTTCGTGAGAACTACTACTCCGACGAGGTCGGACGCATGATGGAGCTCCGCAAACGGATTGCCAACCGACTGCACAGCGTATTGGGTATCAGCGCCGAAATCCGCCTGATGGAGCCCCACAGCATCGAACGCAGCGAAGGCAAAAGTCAACGCGTAATCGACAAACGTGTCCTTAAATAACCGAACCTAAAACGTAAGACCTATGACCATAAAGCAATTATCTGTTTTCATCGAAAACAAAACGGGTCGGATCAACGACGTCGCCCGAATCTTGGGGAAAAAAGGCATCAACATGAACGCTTTCAGTCTGGCCGATGCGACCGATTTCGGTATACTGCGCATGATTGTCTCCGACGTGAATGCCGCCAAAGAGGCGTTGCGTGAAGCCGGGTTCGCCGTCATGCTGACCGATGTCGTCTGTCTCAGTTGTGCCAACAAACCCGGAGCCCTCTCCTCGATACTCGATATCCTCGCCCGCGAAGAGATCTTCATCGAATACATGTACGCCTTCTCGGAAGGCGATCTCGCCAATGTCGTCATCCGGCCGACCGATGTCGAAAAATGTATCGACACCCTGACAAACAATGCCTCCGGCATAGTGAATTTCAATACGACCTATTAATCTCGAATTTTTATAATCTGAAACCTTCTAACCAATGGACAACAAATATTCGATCATCTTGGGTAATTTGGGAAATACCTGCGACCGATTCTGTAAAGGCTATAAGGACAACCCTTCCTCGGAAGAGATGTTGGACATGGCCGCAAAGAGAATGCCCTACATCAAAGGCGTCGAGCTGGTCGGCACATGGGATATCCGGCCGGACAACGTCAAAGATATGAAAAAACGGCTCGAAGGCTACGGACTGAGCTGTGCCTCAATTATTCCGGACACCTTTACCGACAAAGACTACGGGAAAGGCTGTATCTCCAATACCAATCCTGCCATCCGGAAAAAGGCGATCGACTACCTGCGCAGCATGTGCGAAATCGCCTTGGAGATCGATTGCAAGATCATGAACCTGTGGATGGCTCAGGATGGTTACGACTACCAGCTGACTGCCGACTACGATCAGGAACGGCAATGGATGACCGATGCCATACAAAAACTCGCACTTGAATTCCCCACGTTACGTTTTGCATTGGAATACAAGCCCAAAGAGCCACGCAACTTCTCATACCATGCCCGTATGGCCGATACGATCTTGGCTGCGAAGACCGGATGTGCCAATGTCGGTGTTACCATCGACACGGGACACAGCTTCGTTGCCGGAGAAAATGTAGCAGAGGCCGTTGTTCTGGCCCAAAGAGCCGGCGACATGCTTTTCCACATGCACTTCAACGACAACCACGGAAGTTGGGATGATGACATGATCGTCAGCAGCGTACATATGACGACCTACGTAGAACTTCTCTTCTGGCTGAAGAGAACAAACTATAAGGGTTGGTTGTCGATGGACCAATATCCCTATCGTGAAGATGCCATCGACGCCATTTCCGAAAGTCTTTACTGGGTAAAGAAGTACGAAGAGATCGTCGAGGAGTACTACACAGAGATCGAAGAGCTGATTCAAGCCAACGATGCCGTTGCCACCTCCCGATTCTTGCGCAGGCTCGTCAAATAAGCCGAATCCAATCCGATAAACCGAACGGAAGCTTTCCTGAACAAAAAGGATCAGGGGCTTCCGTTCGTGTTTTTCGAAAGAATCGGTTCGGTTCATAACCGGAAAAATGGTTGAACTACATGAGGCCTAATCTGCAGCAACTGGCAGACGATCCCGGTTCAACCAGTCCGCATTGGCATGCCGTTTTCTACTTTACCGATGTAGAAAAAAGATGCCTGCCGACCTTTGATACTGTTCCTGTTGTTTTCGCCCCCGACAAAAAGTCAAAAATCTGGATAAAGAGCCACAATCAGAACTAATAGTTATACGCGATAAAGCTCCTCATCCTCCACGCCTCGGTGTGATTCCTTGATCAAAAAAAGATCAATCGATGCCATGAAATTCGGCCGTAAGACTAGCTTCCCCATTGATGTCATTATATCCAACCCCCATAGAAAAATACAAGTCTTCAAAGATTTGTGCCTTAATATGCATCCAAAGATAAATATTATTTTTGGAATAATCTTATAATCCACTAAGAATAAAATGTTTATGCGGAATGTTTGAGAACGAGGTAATGAGTTGGCAACTGTTCTTATTTCTACATACTTGCGTGATTTGCATTGATGTACAACTCATCTTAGAACAAAGGTACAACTTTTTTATGAACGAGCAAAAAGGCGGTGCTTTTTTCATTAATGCAGTGTAATATTTGAATTTAGTCTATCATTAATCTGCGATGTATATGTTTCCCGATTCCGTCATTCGCCCTTTTCCTTTGCTCGTCTGCGAAAGTAGTACAATAGCCCTTGAAAGTTGAAAGGTCGAGCGGCAAGCCGTTTCGGTCGGAATCTTCCTCCTTTGGAGAGTATTCAGCCAGAAAACCTTTCCCCTTTCAATGTCTGTACTTAGAAATGCAGACGGCAACGGAAATGAACGACTGACGAAAATGTAGATAAAGATAAACAGACAGCATACAAACGGGTTCTTACATTGATAACCCATTTGTATGCTGTTCTTGTTTCTATCCATAGGGGCACTATTATTTTGTAGCAGATGAATATAGGGCAAGCGGTAAATTTCACTCCCTCCAAAAATATAGATGGGTTTATCCGCTGCTATTCATCAGATGCTTGCCGTTGTACTCCCGTTTCAACGCTTGCTCAATCTCACTTCGCTTGTACAGAACTTTGCCACCGAGTACATAATAAGGCAATGTTCCGTTACTCCGATACTCGCTCAATGTCCTTCGGCTGACTTTAAGCATATATGCCACCTCCTTGTCGCATAGATACTCATCATCGTTTTGTTGTGTTGTCCCATCTTTTGGCATACTATCGAGAATTTCCGATAGTTGGTCGATACTCTCGTGAATGGACTGCATCCACGCATCGTCTTTGGTTCGCATTTCTTGATACATTGTTCAAATGGTTTTAGTGTTATACATTGATTAGATTTCTCTCCCTTTCCACTTGGTTTCTTTTCGTCTGTCCTCTACCTTAGTGATGATGCTATCCATATCTTCGGGTAGATAATATGTACGATTGCCAATTTTGGTATAGGCAAGCGTACCGTTATCACGCAAGGTTTGCAATGTACGCTTGCTTATCTTTAACCTCTGACAAACATCCTGATGGTCGAGCCAATTGTTTGTTTTTTTCTTACCACCCTTTACAACAGGTGAGTTTGATACTCGCAGAATGAACTGCTCAATCTTTGTGGCAAATTCCTCGAATGCCTTTCTCTCAAAAATGATTAAATCCATAAGCTCCTATTTTTATTCGTTTTTAATATTTTCAACCTTTTGTTCCGCTAAGATATAGTCGGTATAAGTCCCTATCCAAGCGTTTTGAAGATGTGGCAGTATGTGGCGTTCATTTGGCACTCTCTGGCGTCATTCTCCACTCTGCCCACAGCAATAATTTGTTTCATTTCCATTAGCCATTGCCGTATCTTCACTGCAAATAAAAGCAGGAAAAAGCACACTGCAATGGATGTGTCTATACGTGTCATAGGCTGACATATCATTGCATATTCGGTGTTATAAATAGCATCACTTAATCCTTTTATATTCTTCATCATTGTTGTTTTTCTTTTCATCGTTATTTCGCTTTCTTGGTGCGAAGTAATAGATAAGTTATCACACCTCAATCATACGGTGAGCCTGTTGCAGTATGTGGCACAGTTCGTGGCACTCTTAGATCTTTATAGGTGTTTCAATTCTACCTTTGTTAGCATACATCACATTGTAATCCATATTATATAAGAGCATCCCTAAACGGCTATCCGTTTCGGATCTTGTCCGCTAAATTGTCGTTTGTCAGACCGATGCCTATCAGTCTGACAAACTTCTGCATCAAACAGTCGAAACGGACAATTGCTAATTCTATGACAGCAGTATAGCGGATAGACCAACTCCCGATACATAGGCTGTCCGTCTATCCGCTATCGTATTTAAGTCCTTAATTTCCTCAATTAAGCATTTCGCCTTAATTCATCACTATCCGTTCAACTTGGGAAGAATTATGCAGTCGGCACTGCTTACAAATAACGCTGAAAAGCAATACAATTCATAATTGCCTACATAGACCTAATTAGTTGTGGTAGAATTGTATGCACATTTTCTTTGCAGCAGATAATCGGTCAAGATTGTGCACAATGACCATATGTTGAACTTATAAAACCATTTCAAAAATGAGTAAAAAAGAAACTTTGAGTAAAGCCGAGTTGCAAAAATGACAGGCTTGGATTTTTCCGAGCAGAACTCGCAAACAGAAGAGAGCCGAAAGAAAAGTATTGATGCCGCATTGGAGAATTTCTCAATTGAAAACATCAAGCCACATCCTCTTCCATCAGAATTAAAACAAGCCCAAACGGAAGCAGCACCTCCCGTTACAGAGGATGTTGATGAAGTTCCACCTACCAATGTTACCGAGGAAGAGCCATCAGCCCCAACCATCCAACGCAGAGTAAGCAGCAAACAACGCAAACTCTCATTGGAGGAGTACCGCAAGACCTTTATGCGCCCTTACAAGATTGAAGACCGCAAGCCGGTATTCATCAGCGGTAAGTTGCGAAAAATGCTTGACAAGTTCGCTTGCAAAATCGGTGAGGATAGAATGAGTATGTCGGGACTGTTGGAGAACATCGTCCGCCACCACATCGAACTCTATTCAGAAGATTTCGAGCATTGGAAAGGGATGTAATGTAGGAGTGCATGCCGCAATGCCAACCCTATCGCCCAACGGCAGTTTGGACGGACTGCATTACGGTAACTAAATCAGAAAAAGCAATCGGAACCATCAAAAACCGTCAATGACGGTTGACGCAGCAAGACCTTAGTCTTGGGGTGTAGCGAGGTTATCTTTCGGGATGCCGAAAAATGTCGGACGAGCCGCCATTGCACCCGAAAAACCTCGCTCTACTCCCGAGGGGAGGCAATCCGCTCCCGATGGTCGCAGATTGTGAAAAGCCAAATTGAAAATCAATAACCAAGTAAAAAAAACGAAATGATGAATTATAAGAAAACAAACAAATCAAAGCCCAGAGGCAGACCACAGGTAAGCACCTTGAAACGCCTTACAAAATCGGTAACGGTGAAGTTCTCAAAGCCCGACTATGAGAAACTACGCCATCGAAGCAAGAATGCCAATCGTACACTTGCCGAGTACATTCGATATGCAGCCTTTGATGCCCGAATCGTAGCCAAACATTCCACTGAGGATGCAGCCATAATCCGAAACCTTACGGGTATGGCAAACAATCTCAATCAGCTAACAAAGCTGTCGCATCAGACTGGATTCTATCGAACAAAGAACGTAGTGATGGAACTGCTTGCCAAGTTGAAGGAGGTATTAAGCGATTACAAAACCGAAGAAAGGAGGTACAGATGATAGGGAAAATCAAGAAGGGAAAATCATTTGGCGGATGCATACGCTATGTGATGGGTAAAGACAATGCCGAAATCATCGCATCGGACGGTGTACTGCTCGGAAGCAACAGAGAAATGATTGATAGTTTCAACTGTCAGTGTCTCTTAAATCCGAAAATTAAGCAACCGTTAGGACACATTGCACTCAGTTTTAAGCCCGAAGATACACCACGATTAACCGATGAGTTTATGGTTAAAATTGCATTGGAGTATATGGAATTGATGGGTATTAAGAATACTCAATTCATCTTGGTAAGGCATCACAACACCGACAATCCGCATTGTCATTTGGTATATAATCGTATCAACTACGATGGTAAAGTAATCTCCTCGCAGAACGATTTTAAGCGTAACGAGATTGCAACAAAGAAACTAAAAGACAAATACGGATTGACATACGCAGAGGATAAGAGCAAGACCAATGTAAAGAAGCTCCACGATCCTGAACGGGTGAAGTACGAGATTCACAATGCTGTAAAGGCTGCATTGAAACGAAGTCGGACATGGTGGGACTTGGGTAGCCAACTGCAAAATCAAGGTATTGGTATGACCTTCAAGATTAACCGAAGAACGGGTAAGAATGAGGGATTGAGTTTCACCAAAGACGGTTACACTTTCAAGGCTTCCGATGTCAGCAGACAGTTCAGTTATTCAAAACTTAACGAACAATTAAGTTGGGATAAGCGGAATATGCAGACCGAAATTGAGTCTAAACAGCAACCGACAAGGCAAGAAACAGAGCAAAAATATAGCGTTACGGATAGCCTTATTGAGAGCAATGGATTGGGCTTATTGACTCCATCGGATGCTCCACCAGAGGATGAGCAACCACCTTCTTGGCAGAAACAAAAGAAGAAGGAGAGGAAGAAAACCAGAGGTTTCAAACTCTAAATAACCCAAATGTATAATCAATAAATTCAGAAAACTATGAATAAAAATTTCAACAACAACGATAATGAGTCGTTTATGGAAGGCATCTACGGATGCTTGGAAAGAATCGAAACCGCAGTAATTGAATTGCAAAAGTTTCAACCGAATGAGGGTAATTCAGTTGCTAATGACGAAGATAGAATAGCGTTAGTACACGAAGTTAAGGAACTTGTCAGCAATGCCACAGGGCTTAATTGCAGGCACACCGACCGCAAACTTGAAGAGCAGACTAAGGTTCTTAATTCAAATTTCAGTGCCATTAGCGAGAGTGTAAGGGATGTAAAAGCGATTGTCAATAAATCGCAATCATCAGGCGAAGTTCTAAACTCGCTGGCAGAGATTAAGGCTAAACAGCAGGAACAATACGATAAGGTTAAGGTAATGTTCCGAGATACCAATGAAAATATTGAAAGTGGTATTGCTAACGCTAAACATCTTCGTATCAGCATCGATGAACCTCATATCTTAATAACCTTTGTAATAATGTCGGTAGCTATTGCTGTTTTATCAGTAGCATTGCATCTTGCCAAACGCCCGAATTATGACCGCATTGATAATGACCTTAAATACCGCTACATCAAGATGAAAGGCGATGCTTCGGCAGAGCAGATAGCTACATTGGAGGAGATCTTTGAACTCAACCGCAACAACGAAGCAATCGAGCAGATGCGTGAAGATGTGGAGACCTATGAAGAGGCTGTACGCAAACAAGCCGCCCTTGCCGAGCAAGCACGATTGAAAGAGCAAGCCGCCAAGGAACAGGAGAGCAAAGCCAAGTCCATTAAGAACAAGCAGGATAATAGTAAGGTTAAACAAAATAAATCAAAACCCTGATTGTAATATGGCAACAGTAAAGATTAAGTTCCGACCATCAACGGTTGATGGCGGACAAGGCTCAATTTTCTATCAAGTAATCCATAATCGTGTAGCCCGTCAGCAAAAGACGGGCTACCGTCTCTATGGCTATGAGTGGAACAGTCACTCTTCCGAGGTGGTATTACCCAAGTTCAACGAGAGCAGAAAACGCCACCTATCGGAGATTGGCGACAAAATCCGAATGGATGTAAAGCATTTCCATAAGGTCATCGCTGATTTTGAGCATAGCGGTTGTGATTATACCGCAGATGATGTGATAGCGGAATTTGCATCGGATAACCCCGAAAATTTTCTCTTTCCATTTATGGAGGGCGTTATTTCAAATCTGAAAACATTGGGTAAAATACGCACATCGGAGACATACGCTGCGACCCTTTGCAGTTTCAGACGCTTCCGAGAGGACAAGGATGTGCCATTGGATGATATGGACTCCGATATGATGATGGCATACGAAGCATATTTGAAGAATAACGGAGTGAGTCCAAACTCTTCATCATTCTATATGCGTAATCTTCGGGCTGTATATAATCGTGCCGTAGAAAAGGAGTTGACTTCACAATGCTTCCCATTCAAGCACGTCTATACGGGAGTGGATAAGACCGTAAAGCGAGCCGTACCATTGAAAGTTATCAAGAAAATCAAGGAGATGGATTTCTCTATGAATCCGACCTTTGATTTTGCCCGTGATATGTTCCTCATAAGTTTCTATACTCGTGGTATGTCATTCGTGGATATGGCATACCTACGAAAAAAGGATTTGCAGAATGGTGTGCTGTCCTACCGCAGACGCAAGACGGGGCAACAACTCTTAATCAAATGGGAGAAATGTATGCAGGAGATTGTGGATAAGTACGATACATCACAGTCTAACTACTTGTTGCCAATCATCAAGCCATTCAGCGAAATAGACGAACGCAAACAATACATTTATGCGGCACACAACATCAACCGTTGCCTGAAAATCATCGGAAAAGAACTCGGATTATCCGTTTCGCTTACTCTGTATGTTGCCCGTCACGCTTGGGCGAGCATTGCCAAGAGCAAGAATGTACCGCTGTCGGTTATCAGTGAGGGAATGGGGCACGATTCAGAGGCTACCACTCGTATCTATCTTGCATCATTGGACACTGTAGCCATCGACGAGGCAAACAGCATGATACTGAAATCTCTATGAGTGAAGGATTGTTGAGCAAATGGGAAAATCTCTTGATAAGAGCAAGTAATATTGTAAGTCTATTCTATAAATGAATATATTAGCAGGTTGAAACATTGGAATTTGCTCAACAATAGACCTGTGGAGCAAAACAAAATGAAAATCAACCTGCTTTTTTAATTCCTTTTTTGGTTTTGATTATATAATTCTTCGTAAATTTGCAACGACAATCATTTCTCTTTGGAAGAGAGATGATTACTGATGTAAAATTACACATTTTTCGGCAAATAGCAACAAATTACACTAAAAAATTTATAAAAAATTTATGTCCGATTTTGATTTTGTTTAGTGGTGATGTGGATTGTTGAGCAAACTATATTGGGTCTATTCAAATAACCGGCTCGTAATCAATGAGGATATGTCGCATAAATC
>OIWU01000877.1_pt1 | contig 33649 bp, 28 predicted proteins | sample 1587711 | NCBI WGS metagenome assembly OIWU01 (sample SAMEA3888909, study PRJEB22519) | human gut metagenome | biome: human gut; feature: human-associated habitat; material: faeces | place: Denmark | collected 2010 | reverse complement strand
CTATCCCCTAACGAATATTACCACTACATCACCACAGGTGAGTACCCCGCCGGTATGCTGCCGCTATGGGTCAAATGAAAATGTCCTTGACTTGGGGAGCACTTTAGTTTTGCAGCTTCTTCCCACAGATGGTGTGCTGCATATAGGCTTCCATTCGATTTGCACTGTCCTGTTTCAGCACCAGTGAAAAAAGGGCAAGGGAAAAGTTCCTCAACGCTTTTCCCTTGCCCTTTTGCATCTGTCATGGTATACAGCTTAGCACCGGTTATTTGAGTGGCTCCTCGCCGCGGTGCAGATCATTCCAATCGCTGACGAATTCGTCGGGGGTCCAGTCGATATCGTCATTTTCAGGATGCGTGATGAGGCCGTCGGCTGCGGCGGCGATGGCGGCGGCTTCGCTGCGGGGAAGGGAAGAGAGATACCTGACGCGGATGTCGCTGACGAAATCCCAGTAGGCGGCGCGGGCAAAGGCGTCGATATTCGCGGCTTTGATGCCGAGAAGGCCGACGAGAGGCTCCTGCTCGTGGGCGTCGTACCGGTCCTGAATCGCCTCGAAAATATCGTCCGCGTCGCCGCCGTACTTGGTCAGAAGAGAAATGAGGTTCGTTTCGGGAAAAAGCTCCTGAAAGCGCGCGGAAACGGAAGTGGCAGCCATAATTGTTCTCCTTGCAAGATCATTTTGTTGCCTATAGTGTCACACAACGGGGCGTAAAAGTCAACATGGATGAAATCACTTACTGCGCGGGCTGCGATTCTGGTCATGCGGCGGTTGACAGTGCTGGTCAACTCGTGCTATGATACGAAAACCAACAATCATACTATGTTTGTGGATGCAAAAGGTGTGACGCAGCCATTTTTCCAACGTCAGGCGAAGGATCGACGAGAGCCGATAAGAATAGCTTGACGATCAATCTGCTTGAATTTTTCAAAATCGGGGAGAGAGTATGCTCAATCAGTTTTCAAGAACGCAGCTGCTTTTAAAAAGAGGTATTTGCCGCAGCATGCGGCAAATACCTCTTTTTATTATTTTAATTTGAAATTCAACGGAGTGACAGCGTTACGACAGCTCGTCCCCGTCCAGCAGGGCCTCTTTCAGCGTGCGCCAGCCGAGCACCGCGCATTTGACGCGCGCGGGCATATGGGCGATATCACGGAGAGCCGAGGCCTCTTCCAGGCTGTCGATCTCGTCTTCCGACGCCTCGCCCTGGATCATTTTCAGGAAGATCTCGCCCATTTTCAGCGCGTCTTCCTTCTTTTTGCCGACGATCATGCCGAGCATGATGTCCGCCGACGCCTGCGAGACGGCGCAGCCGTCGCCGACGAACGCGCCGTCCGCGATCACATCGCCGTCAAGCTTCAGCTTGAGGAAGATGTCGTCGCCGCAGCTCGGGTTGACGCCCTCGAGCACGATGTCGGCGTCCGGCAGGTCGTGCTTGAACTCCGGATGCAGGTTGTGCTCGGTGAGAATTTCATTGTAAAAGCTTCTATTTTCCATAACCCATTCGCTCCCTTAGCGTGGAAATGCTGTCAAGCAGCCGGTCGACCTCGGATTCCGTGTTATAAAACGCGAGGCTTGCCCGCGCGGTGGACGGATGCTTCAAATAGGCCAGAAGCGGCTGCGCGCAGTGATGGCCTGCGCGGATGGCGACGCCGTCGCTCGCGAGGATCTCACTGATGTCGTGCGGGTGAACACCGTCCACCGTAAAGGTGATGATGCCGCAATGCTCCTCGGGCTTTTCCGAGCCCAGCACGTGGACATGCGGCATCTCGCCGATCGCGTCCATCGCGCGGCGTGTCAGCGCGACCTCTTGCTGATGCATCGCTGTAAAGCCGATGCTCTTGACATAGTCAATGGCCGCATGCAGGCCCACGGCGTCTGCCGCGTTGACCGTGCCAGCCTCGAACTTGTGCGGGAGCTCGGCGAAGACCGCACCATCGCGGGTGACGGATTCGATCATCTCGCCGCCGGTGAGGAACGGCGGCATGGCGTTCAGCAATTCTTCACGTCCGTAGAGAACGCCGATGCCCATGGGGCCGTAGACCTTGTGGCCGGAGAAGGCGAAGAAATCCGCGTCCAGCGCCTGCACGTCCACCGGAATGTGCGGCGTGCTCTGCGCGCCGTCGACGACCAGCACCGCGCCGGCGCGGTGCGCCAGCGCCGCGAGCTCGCGGATGGGATTCACGCGGCCTAAGACGTTCGAAACGTGCGTGCAGGCGACGATCTTTGTTTTTGGCGTGATGAGGGCTTCGACCTTATTTAAGTCCAGCGTGCCGTCCATTTCGCATTCCATAAATTTGAGCGACGCGCTGGTCTGGCGGCACACCATCTGCCAGGGGAGAAGGTTGCTGTGGTGCTCCATGATGGAGACGAGCACCTCGTCCCCGGCCTTCACGTGGGAGAGACCGTAGCTGTAAGCCACTAAATTGATGCTCTCGGTGGTGTTGCGGGTAAAGATGATCTCGCGGCTGCTCTTCGCGTTCAGAAAGGACCGAACGGCCTCGCGCGCGTTTTCGTAGGCCTCCGTCGCGGCGATGCTCAGGGGATAGAGGCCGCGCAAGGGGTTGGCGTTCTGACTTTTATAAAACTCTGTCACGGCGTCCAGCACGCACTGCGGGCGCTGCGCCGTCGCGGCGTTGTCCAGATACGCAACATCCTGACTCTTGAGCAGGGGGAAGTCGTCCCGATATGCATGCGCCATCTTACAGCACCTCCTCAAGCTCGGAGAGGATCGCGGCCTGCGCCGCTTCATCCTCGATCGTGCGGGCCAGCCGCTCGATGGCGGCGCGGGCCATGATGTTTTCCGCCTCCGCTGCGGAAATGCCGCGGCTTTCAAAGTAGAACAGCGTGTCCTCGTCCAGCTCGCCGATGGTCGCGCCGTGGTTGCCGACGACGTTTTCCTCGGCGCACAGGATCAGCGGCACCGTCTTGTTGACGACGCCGTCGCCCAGCATCAGAACCGTCTCCTGCTCGCTGCCGACGGAGCCCGCGGAGCCCTTCTTAAAGTCGATGGTCCCGCGGAAGATCTTCTGCGCGTCGTCCTTGAGCGCACCGGCGGCATTGATTTTGCTCGTGGTCTTCTGACCCCAGTGGTTCACGACAAGGTTCATGTCCACGGTCTGCTGTTTCTGGCCCAGATATCCGATGCCCGCCGTGAAGCCCGCGCCATTGCCGTTCAGCTCGAACTGGCCGTCGCTGTACACGTCGCCGCGGCCCAGCAGGACCTGGATCAGCTCTACCTGACCGTTTTCGGCGCACTCGCCGCTCGTCTCCAGACGGAGCAGCGAGTCCTGTGCCGCATTCTGAATCTGCACGAGCCGCACCTTTGCGTCCTTTTCAACGTGGAGCGCCGTGCGCACGAGCAGGCCCTTTTCCGCTCTCAGCGTTTCAAACACCGTGACGGTCTGGCCCGCGGGCGCGTGGATGTCGACCGTCTTCTCGCCGCGCTCGCCAGAGCCAGTGATCTCAAGCCGCTCGGTCTGACCGGCGGCGGTGATTTTCTCTTCGCCCAAATCGTCGGCCTGCCCCCAGGCGATGGCCGTTTCGTTCACACCCAGCCGGTTCCAGGTGCGGGTCGGGAGCCGGTTGATCAAAATCGTATCGTTCATATCCAAACTCCTTTCAGCCAATGCTGCCCTTCATCTCGAGCCGGATGAGGTTGTTCATTTCCACCGCGTACTCCACCGGCAGCTCCTTGGAGACATTGTCGGCAAAGCCGCTGACGATCATCGCGCGCGCGTCTTCCTCGCTCATGCCGCGGCTCATCAGATAAAAGACGGCTTCATTGCTGATCGCGCCGATCTTGGCCTCATGGCCGATGGCCGCGTCCTTCGCGCGGATGTCCATTGCAGGGATGGTGTCGGAACGGGACTCGGAGTCCAGCATCAGCGACTGGCACGACACGGCGGACTTGGCGCCCTTGGCGCCCTTTTCCACGACAACGCTTGAGCGGAATGTGCTGATGCCGCCGCTCTTGCTGATCGAGCGCGTGTTCATATAGGAGCTCGTATTTTTGCCCACATGGACGACCTTTGCGCCGGTATCGAGGTTCTGCCCCGCACCGGCGAACGTAACGCCGGTGAACTCCATGCGGGAATTGTCACCCTTTAAGATGCTCATGGGGTACAGGCAGCCAACATGGGAGCCGAAGGAGCCGGAGATCCACTCGATCGTGCCGCCCTCTTCCACCAGCGCACGCTTGGTATTCAGGTTGTACATGTTCTTCGACCAGTTTTCGATCGTCGAGTAGCGGAGTTTGGCCCCCTTCTTGACGTACAGCTCCACGCAGCCGGCGTGGAGGTTCGCCACGTTGTACTTCGGCGCGGAGCAGCCCTCAATGAAGTGCAGGCTCGCGCCCTCGTCCACGATGATGAGCGTGTGCTCAAACTGGCCGGCGCCCTTGGCGTTCAGTCGGAAGTAGGACTGCAGGGGAATGGAGAGATGTACGCCCTTGGGCACGTACACGAACGAGCCGCCGGACCACACCGCGCCGTGGAGCGCCGCGAACTTGTGATCGTGGGGCGTCACGAGCTTCATGAAGTACTTGCGCACCATGTCGGCATATTCGCCCTTTATGGCGCTCTCCATATCGGTGTAAACCACGCCCTCGGCCGCCACGGAATCCTTGACGTTGTGATAGACAAGCTCGGAGTCGTACTGCGCACCCACACCGGCGAGGGATTTTCTCTCCGCCTGCGGGATGCCAAGGCGCTCGAAGGTCTCCTTGATGTCCTCCGGCACGTCCTTCCAGTCGTTGCGCATCTTGGTGTTCGGGCGAACGTAGGTCGCGATATGATCCATATCAAGGCCCTCAATCGACGGGCCCCAGTTGGGGATCTTCATTTCATTGTAGATCTGGAGGGATTCGAGCCGGAACTGCTGCATCCACACGGGATCGTCCTTCTCAGTGGAGAGCTTTTCGACGATCTCCGGCGTCAGGCCGGATTCCATTCGGTACGCGTCGTTTTCCGCGTCCCGAATGTCGTAGACACTGCGGTCCACATCCTCCACGTAGGTTTTTTCTTTCAAATCTGCCATGTCAAGAGCCTCCCGATTCAGTCTTCCTTCAGGCTGCCGAATCCCTTTTCATTGATCTCATCCACCAGTTCGGCGCCGCCGTTGCGGACGATGACGCCCTCTTCCATCACGTGGGCCGCATCCACATGGAGCGCTTCCAGAATGCGCGTGGAGTGGGTGATGATGAGAAGCGAGCCGTGCGTCCGCTCGCGGAACAGGCGCACGCCCTCGCTGACGGTGCGGACCGCGTCGACGTCGAGGCCAGAGTCGGTCTCATCGAGGATCGCGAGCTTGGGCTCGAGCATGAGCATCTGCAAAATTTCGGCCTTTTTCTTCTCGCCGCCGGAGAAGCCCACGTTCAGATCACGTTCGGTATAGCTCTCGTCCATGTTCAAAAGGCCCATGGTCTCTTTGAGCTTTTTCTTGAAGTCCCACAGGCGCAGGCGGTCGCCGGTCTTCTGCTCGAGCGCGCTGCGGATGAACGCGCTCAGCGTTACGCCGGGGACCTCCAGCGGGTTCTGGAAGGACAGGAAAATGCCCTTTTTCGCGCGCTCGTTGACGGGGAGCTCCGTGATGTCCTCGCCGTTAAAAATGATCGAACCGCCGGTTACGCTGTAGGTCGGATTGCCGGTGATGGCATAGCCCAGCGTCGACTTGCCGGTGCCGTTGGGGCCCATCAGCACATGGGTCTCATCCTGTCCCACGGCCAGATCCACACCGTGGAGAATTTCCTTTTCCTCGACCCGCACGTGCAGGTTCTGAATCTCTAAAAGTGCCTTACTCATATTGAACCACCTTATCTTCTTTCCGTGCCGTTCAGGACGGCCGGTGTTTTTTCATTGACTCGCATGAATTGCGCCAGCGTATGATTGTCGACATAGCTGTTGATCTGGTCTTCCAGCCCCTGCCAGAAAAGCTGCGCGTCGCAGTCGCAGGAAGCGCCGCAGCCGGAGCCGTCCTCAGACTGGCACGCGATCGGCGACAGATTTCCCTCCACCGCCCGCAGAATTTCACCTACGGGGTAATCCTCGGGGGAGCGGGTCAGGCGGTAGCCGCCCGATTTGCCCACGGCGCTCTCGACCAAGTTCGCACGGCTCAGCGCGGCCATGATGCTCTCCAGATATTTTTTGGAGAGCTGCTGGCGCTGCGCGACATCGCTCAGGCGATGCCATTCGCTGCCTCCGTGCTCGGCCATATCCAGCATGACCCGCAAAGCGTAGCGCCCTTTTGTTGAGATCATCATGCGGCATGCCTCCTTGCTCATAATTGCCTACCTTGTAGATAGGAATTTTAACGCTTAATTCCTACTGTGTCAATAGGTGTTTACAAAAAATTTGATTTATGATGATAAAAAGCACTGTGCAGCTGTGACAAATGTCTGCCGCGCAGCGCTTGGACGAGGTCTTCGGCCTGCCGGAGGGCTCGGAGATGTATGTGCTGAATGACTTTAAGTCCTCTGCCTATGACGCGGTGCGCCTTTTTGAAACGTTGAGCCTCAACCAGTTCCGCTATATCCCGTTTTACCCCGGTGCGAAGGATGAAGGTGTTGCGCGCCCGCTTATCACGTTTGGCGAATACGACGATCAATGTCACTATTTGCCGCGGTGCATTGAAAAGGAGAATTTCTACAATGAAAGTTGAAATGATTTATCTATCCCAGGAGGACGTGATCCGCTGCGGCGGCATGTCGATGGACAAGGCCATCGACGATCTGGAAGAGGTCTTCCGCCTTTATGACAAGGGTGACTATATTCTGTCCGGCAAGATCGTGATGAAGCGCCCTGAGCCCAACGCTGAAGAGACGACGAGACGCATCAACGCCATGCCCGGCTACATCGGCGGACGGTTCAACATGCCCGGCATCAAGTGGGATCGGCAGCGGTCCGCAGAATCCGTTCAAGTACGGCCTGCCGCGCGGCTCGGCCGTGATCGTGCTGAACGATCCCGAGACCAAGGTACCCATTGCCATCATGGACGGCACACTCATCAGTGCGATCCGCACCGGCGCAGTAACGGGCGTTTGCGCCAAGTATATGGCGCCCTCGCGCTCGAAGACCGTCGGCCTTTTCGGCGCGGGCCCGCAGTGCAAGACGCAGCTGATGGCGCTCAAGGCGTCGCTGCCGCAGCTGGAAAAGGCGTATGTTTATGACCCTTCCCGAGAGAGAGCGGAAAAATTTGCGGCGGAGATGTCGCAAAAGCTGAACATGGACGTGCAGGCGGCGAGCGACCGCCTCGCCACGATCGAAAGCGGCGACATCCTTGTGACCGCGACGACCGCGACCGAGCCGATCATCCACGGCGCGGAGATCAAAAAGGGCGTTTACGTTGCTCACCTTGGCAACAACGAGGTCGACGAGGAGCTGATCCTGCGCGCGGACAAGGTCGTCATCGACGATTGGGAGACCGACAAGCACCGCATGGGCGACACGATGGCCTACATGTTCCGCGACGGCAAGATCGACGATTCCCGTATCGACGCGAGCGTCTCCGACCTGGTGGCGGGGCGGAAGTCCGGCCGCGACAACGACGACCAGCTCACCTACACCTGCAACGTCGGCCTCGGCCTTTACGACGTGGCGATCGCCGCGCGCGTCTACCAGTATGCCAAGGAAAACGGCATCGGCCAGAAGCTCAAGCTCTGGGACGAGCCCATCATGGTGTGATCGATCCAAACTTGATAGGTACGACCTCTCTTTATCAACCTTTTTGGACAGGTCCGCTTTTTAGCGGGCCTGTCCGCATTTTTTCGCGGCAGAGCAGCAGGGGAGATGCACCTGCAAAGGGAATTTTGCCTTTACAGAGGACGATTCTGTGAATATAATGGATGCAGATAAAATTTGGCGGCGCTGCGAAAAAGCGGCGCTGCGGTGAAATCGACAGGAAACGGAGATGTAATTATGCCCTGCACCACTGTACTGGCCGGTAAGCTGGCGACGAATGACCGCTCGACGATGATCGCCCGTACGGACGACGGTCATTTTGATGAGAAAAAGCTGATCGTGGTCGAGCCCGACCAGCAGCCGAAGATTTATAAAAGCGTGGAGTCCCACGTGGAGATCACACTGCCGGAGAACCCCATGCGCTACACGTCCTGCCCGAGCGTGGACCCGAAGCACGGCATTTGGGCCGCGACCGGCATCAACGCCGCGAACGTCGGCATGACGGCGACGGAAACCACGACCTCGAACCCGCGCGTGCTCGCGGCCGACCCGATGGTCGAGCTGCGCGAGGCGAAGGATGGGGAAGAGGAGCGCTGCGGCGGCATCGGCGAGGAGGACATCGTTGTCCTCGTCCTGCCCTACATCCGCTCCGCGCGCGAGGGCGTGCTGCGCCTCGGTGCGCTTCTGGAGCAATATGGCACCTATGAGTCGAACGGCATCGCCTTCAACGACGAAAACGAGGTCTGGTGGCTCGAGACCATCGGCGGGCACCACTGGATCGCGAAGAAAATTCCCGAGGATCGCGTCATCATCAACCCGAACCAGTTCGGTATGGACTCGTTCGACCTTGAGGACGCCTTCGGTGCCCGGGAATCGCATCTCTGCTCGGCAGACCTCAGAGAATTCATCTCGGAAAACCATCTGGATCTGAATCAGGATGGCGAGTTCAACCCGCGGGATATCTTCGGCTCGCACCGCGACATGGACCACATCTACAACACGCCGCGCGCGTGGTTCATGGGCCGCTGCCTTGCACCGCACACCTACCGCTGGGACGGCGAAAACGCGGACTTCACGCCCGAAAGCGATGACATTCCGTGGTCCTACGTTCCCGAGCGCAAGGTTGCCGCAGAGGATATCCAATACCTGCTCTCGTCCCACTATCAGGGTACACCCTACGATCCCTATGCGGGCCATGCGGAAAAAGGCGGCATTTACCGTCCTATCGGCATCAACCGCACGGGCGTGACGACGATCTGTCAAATTAGAAGCGACGTCCCCGAGGCCATTAAGGGTATCGAGTGGGTGTGCTTCGGCTCCACGACATTTTCCGCGTGGCTGCCGGTGTACACAAATGTCCCGCAGATGCCGGACTATTTGAGCAATGTGACGCTCGACGCCGAGACCGACAATCTCTACTGGGTCAGCCGCTTTGTCGGCGCGCTGGCCGACAAGTGCTACGGCTCGTGCATCCAGAATGTCTGGGGCTATCAGGACACGGTGAATATCCGCGGCAGACAGATCGTCCTTAAATACGACAGGCTGATGCGCGAGAGCGGCGACTTCACGCTCGCCGCGCAGGCGAACGACGAGCTCTGCGCGATGGCGAAAGAGGAGAGCACGCAGATTCTCAACAAGGTCCTGCGCACTGCCAGTGAGCAAATGAAAAACGGCTTCAGCTTTGCTGATACCTGCGTCAACAAGTGAATAAAAAGCGGCTCTCTCCCAAGCGGGAGAGAGCCGCTTTTTTGTTATCCTTTTTCAATTTGACCCAGCCAAAACGAGAAAGGACGACAATCATGGAAGAAAAAAGAATCGTAAAGCCCTGGCAGGCAGGGCTGATGCTGCTCGTCGGCATCGCCGTTATCATCGTGGGCCTTCTTGTGATGAAGCTCAACAACCGCATCGTGCTGGCGCTCGACGGCGTTATCATGTGCCTGATGGCGTGGTGCTTCGGCATCCCGTATGCAGAGCTGCAGCAGGGCAACAAGGAGACGGTCTCGTCAATGATCGTGGCCATTTTGATCCTGCTGGCCGTCGGCGTGCTCGTCGGCACGTGGATGGCGAGCGGCACGGTGCCGGTCATGATCTACTACGGCATGAAGGTGTTGACGCCGGAGCTGTTTCTGCCGGTCGTCTGCATCCTCTGCACGCTGATGTCCACCATGGCGGGCACGTCGTGGGGCACGCTCGCGACGGTCGGCGTCGCCTGCATGGGCGTTGCACAGGGCCTCGGTGTGCCGCTGCCCGCGGCCGCGGGTGCGGTCTGCACCGGCGCGTTCTTCGGTGACAAGGTCTCGCCGCTGCCTGACTCGCCCGTCATCACCGCCACGGTGTGCGAGGTGCCGCTGATGGACGGCATTCGCCACGCGCTCATTTCCACGGGGGCTGCGTATCTTATTTCGCTCGTTTTCTACTTTGTTTACGGCCTGCGCTATTCCGGCGGCAGCGTCGGCGGGGAAGTGTATGAGGATATCCTTTCCACCGTTTCCGCCGAGTTCTGGCTCAGCCCCGTGCTGCTTCTGCCCGTGCTGGTCGTGGTCGTGCTGATTTTGATGAAAAAGCCGACGATCCCGACTTTTATCGCCGGCATCGCCGCGGGCGCGGTGATGGCGATGCTCTGCCAGGGTGTCAGCCTGCACGACATTCTGACGGTCATGTATTCCGGCTTTTCCGCCGATACCGGCTCGGACGTTGTGAATTCGATGCTCAACCGCGGCGGCTTTACCTCGATGCTCTCGACCATCGGCCTTCTGATCGCGGCGGGCATTTTCGGCGCGCCGCTCCGCACGGCAGGCGTTGTGGACGTGCTGCTCGCCTTTGCGGAGCGTATCGCGAAGACCTCTCGTTCGATGTCGCTCGGTGTGCTGATCCTGCACGCGGTGTTTTTCACGATTACGGGCGCTTATTATGTGTCCTATCCTGTCGTCGGCGGTATGGTGAAGGACCTGTATCCGGAATATCATCTCGACCGCAAGAATCTGATGCGCACGATGCTCGACACCGGCACGGGCCTTGCCCCCATGGTGTCGTGGTCGACCACGGGTTCTTACACCGCCACGACGCTTGGCGTTTCCAATCTGGCATTCGCGCCGTTTGCACCGATGCTGTGGCTGTCGATCGTGTTTTCTGTCATTTACGCCGTGACCGGCATCGGCACGGCCAAGGCGAAGGAGGACTAAGGTATGGAACGGATTTTACAGCGCTGGTACGATATGATCTCCATCCGTTCGGTCAACGGACACGAGGCACAGATGGCGGATTACGTGGCGAATGTCCTGCGTGAGCTCGGCATGGACCCGCATTACAGCTATTTTGAAGAGGACACCGCGCGCGAGCGCCCGTCGGTCTGGTCGGTGCTCGACAGCGGCCGGCCGGGAAAGACCGTGCTGCTCATCGGACACATCGACACGGTCGGGGTATCTGACCGCTGGAAGACCGATCCGTTTACCCCCACGGAGATCGACGGCAAGGTCTATGGCCGCGGCGCGATGGACATGAAGGGCGGCCTCGCCGCGATCCTGGAGACGCTGACCTATTACGCCGCCCATCTCGACGAGGTCAACGGCAAAATTTTGGCCTGCTTCGTCGCCGACGAGGAGGGCCTGAGCAAGGGCACCTATCAGCTTGTGGCGGAGGACGTCATCCACGCCGACTACGCCATCATGGGCGAGTGCCGCTACGACAATGTGGCCGTCGGCTTCCGCGGCCGCTACAGCTTTGAGGTGACCGTCCACGGACAGACCGCGCACGCCAGCCACTATCCCGAGGTCGGTGAAAACGCTCTCATCTCCGGCGGACGCCTGGCCGCGGCCATCGAGGCGCTGCCGACGCTCCAGCACCCGCACCTCAAGCACGGCACGTGGTGCGTGCGCTATATGGAGGGCGGCAATCCCGGCACGCTCGTTGTGCCGGAGAAGTGCTGCCTCTTCGTTGACCGCTACGTCGTTCCGGGCGAGACGGACGAGATCTGCATTGCGCAGATCATGGAGGCGGCGGAGCAGCTCGGCCTTTCCGGCAAGGTCGACGTGCGCCTCAAGCCGAGAAAATCGCCCTACATGCAGTCGTTCGCGGTGGAGGAGGATCATCCGCTTGTCAAAATTTTGCAGGAGGAGTTTTACTCCGTCACGGGCAAGGACCTTCCGTGCGCATACGACGCCTCGGTCTGCGATTCGAATATTTTAGCCGTTTCCCTCGGCATTCCGGTCGTGACGTTCGGCCCATCGGGCGGCAACATGCACGGTGACAACGAGTACGGCTATGCATGGCAGGTGAAAAACTGCGGCGAGGTCTACCGCCGCACCGTCGCGCGCCTTTTAAGCGGCGAAGTATAAAGAGAAAAAAGAGGCAGCCTCGGCTGTCTCTTTTCCTTTTGCATTTCACGCAGATTTTACATTTCTTTGCTGGTTTTTGACAAATCCCTCTGCTATACTGTATTCGATGAAATTTGGAGAGAAGAGAGGAGAAGTGATATGAATGGATACTTACAATATGATCGATTTTAACGAAAAGAAGGGCTTCATCTGCGATATGGACGGCGTCATCTACCATGGCAACCGCGTGCTGCCGGGCGTGGCCGAGTTCATCCAGTGGCTGCACGATGAAAACAAGGAATACCTGTTCCTGACAAACAACAGCGGCTACACGCCGCGCGAGCTGAGCCAGAAGCTTGCGCGCATGGGCCTCGACGTGACGGAGGAGCACTTTTATACGAGCGCGCTCGCGACAGCGGCGTTCCTGCGCGATCAGGCGCCCGGCTGCTCGGTCTTTGCCATCGGCGAGGCAGGCCTTTTGAACGCGCTCTACGACGCAGGCATCACGATGAACGATGTGAACCCCGACTATGTCGTCGTGGGCGAGGGACGCTCCTATTCGCTCGATACGCTGACGAAGGCGACGAACCTCGTCTGGAAGGGCGCAAAGCTCATCGGCGCGAACTCCGACGTTTCCGGCCCCATCGAAAACGGCATTGTGCCCGCCTGCCGCGCGCTCGTCGCGCCCATCGAGATGGCGACCGGCACGCAGGCGTACTTCTGCGGCAAGCCGAACCCGCTGATGATGCGCACGGGCCTCAGAATGCTGCACTGCCACTCAGCCGAGGCCGTCATGGTCGGCGACCGTATGGACACCGATGTGATCTCCGGCATGGAGAGCGGTATGTCCACGGTGTTGGTGCTCTCAGGCGTCTCGACGCGCGAGACCATCAAGACCTACGCGTATCGTCCGAGCATGGTGTTGAACGGCGTGGGCGACATCGTGAGCCTCGCCCGCGGGGAAAAGACGGAAGATTGAAAATTGAAAAGGGAAGCGCCGCTGCGTGAGCAGCGGCGCTTTGTTGTATTATGGGGACGCTTAGTTTTCCTCCCGTGCACGCAGGCCTGCGACGGACGAGATCGGCAGCGAGAAGCAGATCGCGCCCGCTTTGGTGCCGGGGCCGGCCTGCTCGTTGATCGAGCGCATGATGGCGGCCTTTTCGTCCTTGTGGGCGATGATGTAGATCATATCCTTTTCGTCGGCAAGGCTGACGCTGAAGAATTTTTCTCCGCGCGTGCCGCCCGTGCCCTTGGCGTGCAGCACCGTGCCGCCGCCCGCGCCCGCGGCGCGCGCCGCGTCCATGACAAAGTCGGAATAGCCTTCGTTTAAGATGACGGTGATGAGTTCATGTTCAAAGTTCATGTTCGGCGCTCCTCCTGCTTTGAGATCGTCGGTGAGATAGGACAGTGTCTTGCCGCCGGCCACGCTCTTGAGAGGCACGGTCAGCATGACGCCGTTGCCCGGAATGTCGATAAAGAGCTTGCGCTTGGCGGAACGGATAAGCGAATCCGCCTCCTGCGCGCTGCCGACGGCGGCGATAACGCACTTTTCCGTCGCGTCCAGCCCATAGATGGCGAGGTGCTCGCTCGTGGCTGTGCCGCGCGCGGGCATGCTCAAAATGAGGTGCAGCCCCGCCGCGTGGTAGAGCGAGCCCATCGCTTCGCCGCGGTCGTGATCCGTGATGGCAATGATGTAATAGAGTTCCATTTCAGCAGGCCTCCCACAGTTCGATGATCTCGTTGTCGCCAAAGTCGGGGAGCTGGGGCTCCTGCGAAGCATGACGGGATTTGACGACATAGATGGCTCCCATCACCTGCACGGTGATGAGCGGCATCATCGCGACGAGCGCGACAAGGCCGAACGCGTCTGTCATCACATTGCCGCCGAGCGCTTCGCACGCGCCTGTGGCGAACGGCAGCATGAATGTCGCCGTCAAAGGACCTGACGCGACGCCGCCGGAGTCGAACGCGATGGCCGTGAACGTGCGCGGCACGAAAAAGCTCAAAGCCAGCGCGATAAGATAGCCGGGCACGAGGAAATACATGATCGAAATGCCTGTGATGACACGCAGCATCGCAAGCCCGCCTGCGGCGGAGACCGCGATGGATAAGCTCATGCCCATCGCCTTGGCGGAGATCGCGCCCGCGCTCAACTCTTCGACCTGTTTGTTGAGCGTATGGACGGCGGGCTCGGCGTTGATGATGAACCAGCCCATCAGCATCGCAAGGGGGGCAAGGAGATAGACCTTCCACCCCTCGGCCAGCGCGGCGCCGAGCGCGTAGCCCAGCGGCGAAAAGCCGACGTTCACGCCCGTGAGGAACAGCACGAGACCTAAGTATGTATAGAGGATACCGATCACGATGCGCATGAAAGGCAGCTTGCGGAGCTTGAGCGAAATGACCTGAAAAATCAGGAAGAAGACAACGATCGGCAGCAGCGCCATTGTCACTTCCCATAAATACTCCGGCAGGGCATGCAGATAGTCCTTGCCGAGCTCTACCGTGGTGGCGACGCCGGAGACGGTGCCGCTCTCGCCCTGCGCGGGCTGCGTTTTGTAGATCGCACCGAGCAGCAGCACCGATAAGATCGGCCCGATCGAGCACAGACCGACGAGGCCGAAGCTGTCCGCCTTGGCATTTTCGTCGCTTCGAATGGACGCAACGCCGACGCCGAGTGCCATGATGAACGGCACGGTCATCGGCCCCGTTGTCACGCCGCCGGAGTCGAACGCGACGGAGAGGATGCTCTCATCCGACAAAAACGCCGCGGCAAAGACGATGGCGTAAAATACGATCAGCATCGTGCGCAGCGAGATCGAAAAGAGAATGCGCATCATGCACAGCATCAGAAAGAAGCCGACGCCGACCGAAACGGTCAAGATCAACACCGTTGTGTCGATCTCCGGCACGTTGCCTGCGAGCACCTGCAAATCCGGCTCCGCCACCGTGATGGCGACGCCGAGGGCGAAGCTCACGGTCAGGATGAGCGGCAGCTTGCGCGATTTCGTCAGCTTGGAGCCCATGTAGTTGCCGATGCGGCTCATCGACATGTCCGCGCCCAGCGTGAAGAGCCCCATGCCGAGAATCAGCATGGCCGTGGCGATCACGAACGAGAGCATCAGTCCCGCGTCTACCGGCACGAGCACAAAGCTGATCGCCATAACGATCAGGCTGATGGGCAGAACGGAGGCGGTGGCTTCTTTCAGCTTTTCCATTAAGATCTGTTTCTGATACAAAACCTCACTCCTTTATCAATTCAATACTTCCAAAAATATCATAGCAGAGATTCGCCGCGATGAACAGGAAAAAAGGGTAAAAGATGTGTTAAGCTTGTTCACCCGACGTGGACGAAAACAGCGGAATGGTCAAACCATCCCGCCGCTTTCCCATTTTTAATGCATATTATTTACTGTGCCGCGTGCGCACATCCGCGCTCGAGAGAGCGGCGGATGTTGCCGTCGAGCATTCCGCCGAGATCATCGATGAACGAATCCGGCTCGCCCTTCATGCCGCTGCCGATCCATTCAAGCGTCAGCCCTGCGAGCGCTGCCGTGTAGAAGCGCGCGAGCGCCATGATCTGGCTTTCGCTGACGTTCAGGCCCTCGGCCTCCTTGCGGATGTAAGAAAGCATTGTCGTCAGGATCGTTTTATGATAATATCTTGCCAGAATATCGCTGTGGGCGGAGTTGTGCAGGTGCAGGATCATGCGCTTGTTCTCCGCGGCGAAAGACGTGGCGGTCAAAAATGCCTTCTGCCACGATTCATAGCCCTCCACGCGCTCGGAGAGCTTTTCAATCTCCGACTCGAACACGTCCTCGGCCAGCGCGTAGATGTCAGTGTAGTAATAATAAAAAGTGTTCCGCGTGACCTCGCTTCTCTCCGCGATATCGCGGACGGAGATCTTGTCGAAGGGACGCTCTGCCAGAAGCTCGATGAAGCTGCGGCGGATGGCGTTTTTGGTGCGCAGAGCCATGGGTAGGTTCCTCCCTTTCTCGATTCGCTTTCATTCATTATATCCGATATGGAAAAAACTTGCAAGTGACAAAATCGTGAAGATTTAACGAAATCTTTACGCTATACTCGCCGCTTCCTGTCGGAAACTTGGTCAGCCTCGCGGGAGTGTGAAAACTTTGTGCGCCTTGCGGACTTTGCCACTTTTCCCGCTTTCATATTCCCGCTATCATCAGACTGTCAAAAACTGAGACAGCGCTCTTTCCCCATGCGAACGAGCAGAAAGGAAGCGAAAGCGATGAAAACCAATTTCACCTCTGAGTCCGTCACGTGCGGACATCCCGATAAAGTCTGCGACCAGATCGCCGACGCAGTGCTCGATGACATCCTTGCCAACGATCCCGACGCACAAGTCGCCTGCGAGGTGACGGCCTGCACCGGCGAAGTTCACCTGATGGGCGAGATCACCTCATCCTATGTGCCGGACTATGAAGCCATTGCGCGCAAGGTCATCGCCGAGATCGGCTATACCGTGCCCGACGTCGGCTTTGACGCAGAAAACGTGCGCATCCGCGTCAGCATCCACACCCAGTCGCCGGACATCGCGCGCGGGGTTGACCGCGGCGCGCCGGAGGAAGCCGGCGCGGGCGATCAGGGTATGATGTTCGGCTACGCCTGCTGCGAGACCGGCGCGCTGATGCCGCTGCCCATCACGCTTGCGAACCGCCTGACGAGAAAGCTCGAGCAGGTGCGGCGCGAAAAGCTGCTGCCCTATCTTCTGCCGGACGGCAAGGCGCAGGTCAGCGTCGAATACGAGGACGGCAAGCCCAAACGCATTTCAGCCGTCGTTGTCTCCGCGCAGCACAGCGCGGAGGTCGGCATCGACGCGCTGCGCGATGCGATCTTAGAACAGGTCATTTTCCCTGTGCTGCCGCCGGAACTGCTCGACGAGCACACAGAGTATTTCATCAACCCGACGGGACGATTTGTCGTTGGCGGGCCCGCGGGCGACAGCGGCCTTACCGGCCGCAAGATCATCGCCGACACCTATGGCGGCATGGCGCGCCACGGCGGCGGGGCGTTCTCGGGCAAGGACCCGAGCAAGGTCGACCGCACGGGCGCTTACATGGCGCGCTATCTCGCCAAGAACATTGTGGCCGCGGAGCTGGCCGACCGCTGCGAGATCGAGCTTGCCTATGCCATCGGCCTCGCCGACCCTGTGAGCGTGATGGTCGACACGTTTGGCACGGGGCGCGTGAGCGACGAAAAGATCGCGAGCTGGCTCATGGAGCATATCGACATGCGCCCAGGCAGCATCACGTCGCGCTTTGAACTGCGCCGCCCGATCTACCGCCGCGTCTCTTGCGGCGGACACTTCGGCGAAAATGCCGTGGGTCTTCCGTGGGAGTGGACCGACATCGCCGAGGTGCTGCAAAAAGAAATTTTATCATAACATTATCTGCGAAGGCAGGGAGGAACAGCATTGAAAAGCAAACGGAGCAGAACCTATCTCGTCAGCGGTCTCACGCTGGCGCTGATCTTTGTTGCCATCATCCTTGTTTTCCGCGACGTGCTGCCCGATATCGTCAAGGACCTGAGTACTGTGCCGTTCTGGGGTGTGCTGCTCCTGCTCGCACTCGGCTTTGCCTACGAGGCGATGGAATCCGTGCTATGCCTCGTCATCATCCACCACAAAAAGCCGGACTGCACGTTTATTGACGCGCTGCGCGTGACATTCCTCGGCGTGTTCGGCAATATCACGACGCTGGGTGCGGGCACGCTGCCGATGCAAAGCTTTTACCTTTACAGGCGAGGCCTGGACGCAGGCAGCGGGCTCGGCATCATGGCGAGCGAGTACGTGCTGCACAAGATATCCGTGCTGATCTACGCGACGGTCGCGCTGCTGCTCGGCGGCGACTGGCTGGAGCAGAGCGCCAGCGGCCTTGCACGCTATCTTCTGATCGGCTATGTCATCGGCGCGCTCATCGTGATCGCGCTCACGCTGCTCTACACCTGGGATAAGGTGCTGAAGTTAGTGCTGATGCTGCTCGGCAAGCTCCCGCACACGCCGAAGTGGGACGAACGCCGCGAAAAGTGGGCGAATAGTCTCACCGAGCTCAACCGCGAGGCGAAAAAGGTGCTGCTCGTTCCGTCAATCCGCGTCAAAGGTATCGCCGTGAGCCTTGTGAAGCTCTTCGTGCTCTATTCCATTCCCTATGCCGCGCTGCGGCTCGTGGGCTGCACGGCGCTTAACTTTGCGCAGGCACAGCTGCTCGCCTCGCTGATGCTGCTCATCACAAGCGCGCTGCCGAACGTCGCGGGCGTGGGCCCGATGGAGTTTGCGTTTTTGCTGCTCTTCGCCCCGTGGGCGGACACGGCAATCGCCTCGTCGGCGCTGGTACTTTATCGCGTGGCGACGTATTTCTTCCCGTTCCTTCTGAGCGTGATCGTGTTTCTCCGCGAGGAGAAGAAATCTTTGAAAGGCTTTGATGCGCAAAGCGCTTGAAAATTATGACGGCCTGAGGCCGTCGGGGGATTCCCTGCGCCGTGCGGGAGTGCGCTAAAGGGGGATACTCTCTTTCTCGAAAGAGAGTATCCCCCTTAAACCCCCGAGAGAAAGGACGAGGGGCCTTCCCCCTCGACCCCACACATTGGCAGTTTCAATCTTGAAGAACTGCACGCGCTGCGCAATGCAGGTGCGGTGTACATGGCTTCGCCATGAATCCGTGCGTTTCGTCACCGTTTTGCAACCGCGCCTTACTATCGTGAGGCGCGAGTGACGTTAGATTGGCGGCAGACTGCCTGCGGAATGCGGCATTGCTTCGCTCGCCGCATTGATGAGTGCTCCGGTAGACGGAAATTAGGCTGTACCAGCGCGAGATGGGCAGAGCGGCAGCGGATGATAGGAGTACGCCAAGTCGTATAGCAGGGGTAAATGCGGCTTTGCCGCACGCAAGAGGTGCAATCGGCAAGCATTGCAGCTCTTCGAGCTGCACGCTTGCAATGAAAAATTTTCTCTGGGAGGGTGTAAGGGAGGGGTGTCTCTTTTCAAAAAAGAGACACCCCTCCCTTATCCGCGTTCCCACACGGTGTGGGGAACAAGGCGGCAGCACTTTGTGCTGCATTATCCCCGCGCCTTAGCGGCGCGCTTTAATTTATAGAGCTCTTCGGCAGCCAGCCGCGTCTTGGCGACCACATCCCCGCCGCCTTGCGGAAAGCAGTAATACAGCGCTTTGTGGTCGCCGATGCACAGCATATCGCCGATCTCGTACCAGAAATAGTCGGCGTACAGGCTGTACGAGGCCTCAGGCTTTTGGAAATAGTCCAGTTTCCCGCCGCAGCCGGTCAGGTGGAAGCCGTTTTCATCGTGGTGCAGCCGGCCTTCGCCCACGCGGCAGATCTCGCGCATGTTGACCATCATGCAGATCTGCACGGGAATATCAAGCTGATATGCGCCGCTTTCCAGCTCCTCGCGCACGCACTGCCGCTCCCAGGTGTACCAGTCCGGCACGTGGGTGAACGCGGCCTCGCCGTTCAAACATTCCAGCGTACCAATCTCTGTCAAGCGGTATTCCGTGTTACAGCTTCGGCAAATGAGTGATGTGCCTTTGCCCTCCATTTTCCCCTCGGCGAGGCAGTGCGGGCACTTGTAGAGCACGCGGTTGAGTCCGTCGGCGCGGAACGGCTCGCTGACGGAGACGCCGTTTTCCTCCTGCCAGCGGAAATTGTCGAAGCGGAAGGCGGAAAAGATGCGCTCATTGATCTCGGCGACGTTCCTCTCTGCAACGTCGCTGGACGAGAGCAGGCACTGCATCTGCGCCGAGACCTTCGCGCGCCGCTTTTGCAGCCCGTTGTAGAGCGGGTCGCGCGCGAACGCGCCGTAGGTGCGGATCATCACGACCGGCACATTCAGCGCCTTGACGCACTTGCCAATGCTCTCCGGCAGCGGTGTGGCCGTGCCGTCGAAGCTGTAGCTCGCCTCGGGGTAGAGCAGCACAGACGTTTTGAGCGTCCGCACGCAGTAGAGCATATCGCGCACGAGCGTCGTGTCCGAGCAGAACTTGCGCGTGGGGATGCAGCCGACGCTGCGCATCAGCCACTCCTTGCCGACAAAGCCGTCCGACGTGCAGACGATGTTGAACGGGCGCGGGTACAGCACCGCCTCCGCGATTTTGAGGTCGAGAAAGCACGAGTGGTTCATCAGGACAAGGCAGGGCTCATCGCTTTTGATCTGCGCCATGCCGATCTTCTCGCAGTGGAAATGCGTCGCCAGAAGGTCGGGCGCGGAGGCTGCGCGCAGGACCGTCCGGAACAGGAGCGACGGCTTTTTCGGCTTTTTGTGCACCTGCGGCGGCTGGGCAAGCGCCTGTTCATATGTCATATCGACGACTTTAATTTTCATTCTGTTTCTCCGGCACGACGTGGATGTTCAGATGATCGTAGGACATCTCCACGTTGTGCTTTGCAAAGGTGTTGCGCAGGCGCTCGTACATCTTAAAATAAGTGTCCCAGTAGGCGTCTGCCGCCGTCCAGCAGCGGATGGTGTATTCGATGGAGCTGGCACCGTAATTCGAGAGATACACCGTCGGCGTGGGTTCTTTCAGCACGGCGGGGAAGGCGAGAACGGCGTCCATGCAGGCCTGCTTCACCTCGTCCGTCGGCGCGTCGTAGGATGCTGTGACCTTGTAGACGATGCGGCGGCGGCCCAGGACGGTGAAGTTGATGATCTTCGAGCTGGACATTTCGCGGTTGGGCTGGAGCACGATCTGTCCGTCCGGCGTTTCAATCTTCGTGTGCGTCAGTGAAATTTCACGCACCGTGCCGGTCGTGCCGCCGACTTCGATCTCGTCGCCGAGCGAGAACGGATGCGAGAAGAGAATGACGAGTCCGCCGGCGACGTTGCCGAGAATGTCCTCGGCGGCCAGCGTGACGCCCAATGTCAGCACCGACATGATGGCGGTGAGCGACGAGGTGTTGATGCCGAGCGCCTCGGCTGTGATGATGATGGTAAGCAGATACAGAAGCGTTTTGAGGCTCGTGAGGATGACCTTTTGCAGCCGCTCGTTCAGGCGGTTCGCGCGCGAGAGCAGCCGCGAACAGAGCTTGAGCACGAGCCGCACGACGATCAGGCAGATGAGGAACGTCAGCAGCGCGGAAAGGATGCTGCCGATGCTGTAGCCACCGATCGAGCGGGAGATGATCTGGGAAATATTGTCCATGGCGTTTCGCCCCTTTCGATGCCCAGTATATCAGTGTTGCCGCGCCTTTGTAAAGAGCACGCTAAGAATCCTCAGAATTCCTTAAACTTTGCCGGTTGAGAAACGGGCGGAAAGAGCGTATAATGCAACGCGATCTTTTTTGAAAAGGAAGTGCCCGCATGCGCCCTTACGCCCTCATCGACCTCCACTGCGACACGTTGACCGACTGCATGTACGCAGGATCGAACATCATCGACACACTCGACGATCCCGCGCGCACGCTGTCGCTCACAAGTATTCCGAAGGACATCCACTGGGCGCAGTTTTTCGCCGTGTTCGTGCCCGATGAGCTGCGCGGGGAGAAGGCAATCCGCTTTTTTGATGACGCCTGCGCGAATTTCGACCGCCAGATGCGAAAATTCGCAGATCGTGTGTTGCCCTGCCGCAATGTTGCCGATATGGAGCGCGCGTGGGCGGCGGGGAAGACCGCGGCCTTTCTGAGCGTGGAAAATGGCAGCGCGTTTGCTGGCGACCTGTCGCGCATCGGGAAGACGAAGCGTCAGGGCGTCTGCGCCGTGACGCTGACGTGGAATGGGGAAAACGAGCTCGGCTCGGGCAGTGTGACGGACCGCGGCCTGACGGACTTTGGCCGCGCCGCCGTGCGCGAAATGGAGCGCTGCGGCATTTTGATCGACGTCTCGCACCTGAACGACGCGGGGCTCGCGGACGTGTTCGAGACGGCGGAAAGGCCGTTTTTCGCCACGCACTCCAACGCCCGCGCAATTTGCGCGCACAAGCGCAACCTGACGGACGTGCAGATCAAGGAGATGGTGCGCCGCGGCTGCCTGATCGGCCTCAACTACTACGGGCCATTCCTGCGCGACGGGGGAGCGGTCAGGAGCTTAGACGACGTCTATCGCCATGTGGCGCACTTTTTCGACCTCGGCGCGCGCAAAAACCTCGCCCTCGGCTCGGACTTCGACGGCGCGGTGCTGCCGCCGTGTCTTGATTCGCCGGAGAAGGCGGCGGATTTTTACGAGTATCTGCTTTCGCGCGGCGTATCGCAGCAGGACGCGGACGGCATTTTCTTTGAAAATGCTCGCACATTCCTGCGGAAAAACCTTGGGTGAGCGCAAAACGCTTGGCAGCGGGCAACGCACTGTGATACAATCAATAAAAACAGGGGAGGGGAGCACATGGCAAAAAAATCGAGCCGCAACACCAAGGCGCGCATCGTCTCGGCGGCGTGGAAGCTCTTTTACGAGCAGGGCTATGAGGAGACGACGGTGGAGGAGATCATCTTCGAGTCGGAGACGTCGAAGGGCTCGTTCTACCACTATTTTGACGGCAAGGACGCGCTGCTCTCGTCCCTCTCGGTGCTGTTTGACGAGCGGTATGAGGAGCTGATGCAGCAGCCCCACGATGAGATGGACTGCATCGAGCTCTTATGCTGGCTCAATCAGGAGCTGTTCACGACGATCGAGAACACGGTCTCCATCGAGCTTCTGGCGCGGCTTTTTTCCTCCCAGCTCGTGACCAAGGGAGAAAAGCACCTGCTCGACCGCAAACGCACGTACTATCGTCTTTTGCGCCAAATCGTCTCTCAGGGGCAGGAGCGCGAGGAGCTGACCGACACGCGTACCGTGAGCGAGATCGTCAAGGCCTACGCGATGTTCGAGCGCGGGCTGATGTATGACTGGTGCCTTTCGGGCGGGGAATATTCGCTTGTGCAGTATGCGCGCGAGATGATGCCGCTCTTTTTAGGCGGCTTTCGCAAAAAATAAAACTTGTTTCAAAAACAGTCTATTTAATCGTCTTGTAAAAAGCATTGAAAAATCAATTATAAATCAAAAATTTCAGAACACCGTACAGGATTTATTCTGTACGGTGTTCTGTATTTACGTCTGCTTTCTTTTGTGCTATATTGTGCAGGTCTTAACGAAAGCTGAAGGAGAAAATCACATGACAAGCGCACAGATCATTATTGTAGTGACCATCGTTCTCTATCTCGTCGCGATGGTGTTCGTCGGCGTGTATTTTGGCAAAAAGGGCAGCAGCAGCTCGGACGACTTCTACCTCGGCGGGCGCAAGATGGGCCCCGTCGTCACGGCCATGAGCGCCGAGGCGAGCGATATGAGCAGCTACCTTTTGATGGGTCTGCCCGGTCTTGCCTACCTCTGCGGACTGCCGGAGGTGACGTGGACGGCCATCGGTCTGGCCATCGGCACGTATCTCAACTGGCTGATCGTCGCGCGCCGCCTGCGCCGGTATTCGGCCAAACTCGGCGCCATCACGATCCCCGACTTTTTCGCCCGCCGCTTCGGAGATAAGAAGCATCTGCTTTCCTGCATCGCGGCGGTCGTAATCCTCATTTTCTTCATTCCCTACACGGCGTCCGGCTTCAAGGCCATCGGCACGCTCTTCAACAGCCTCTTTGGTGTGGAGTATCATACGGCAATGATCGTCGGCGGCATCGTGGTCGTGCTGTACACGGTGATGGGCGGCTTTATGGCCGTTTCGTTCACCGACCTGATCCAGTCCATCTTCATGACCATTGCGCTCATTGTCATCGTGTGCTTCGGCGTGCAGCAGGCGGGCGGACTGGACACGGTCATCGACAATGCCCGTGCGCTGCCGGGCTACCTTAACATGACGCAGGGCTACGATGCTGCGAGCGGCACAGCCGCCTCGTTCAGCACGCTGAGCATCATTTCGACGCTCGCGTGGGGTCTCGGCTACTTTGGCATGCCGCACATCCTGCTGCGCTTTATGGCCATCCGCGAGGAAAAGGAGCTCAACCAGTCCCGCCGCATCGCGACGATCTGGGTTGTGATCTCCATGTTCATCGCCGTGTTCATCGGCGTCATCGGCTACAGCGTGTCCGCCGCGGGTAAAGTGCCCTTCCTGGCGACGAGCGCGGAATCTGAGACCATTATCATCAAGCTTGCAGATCTGATGAGCCAGCACGGCGTGCTGCTTGCCGTCATGGCGGGCATCATCCTCTCCGGCATTCTGGCCGCAACGATGTCGACCGCGGACTCGCAGCTTTTGGCCGCGGCGTCCAGCGTGTCACAGGACCTCATGCAGCATTCGTTCGGCATGAAGATGAACCAGCGCACGACGATGCTGGCCGCGCGCGCCACGGTCATCGGCATCGCCATCATCGGCATGGTGCTTGCCTGGGACCCCAACAGCTCCGTGTTCCGTGTCGTTTCGTTCGCGTGGGCGGGCTTTGGCGCGGCGTTCGGCCCCGTGATGCTCTTCTCGCTCTTCTGGAAGCGCGCGAACAAGCAGGGCGCGCTCGCGGGCATGATCACTGGCGGCGCGGTGGTCTTCATCTGGAAGTACCTCATCGCGCCGATGGGCGGCGCGTGGGCCATCTACGAGCTGCTCCCCGCGTTCCTTGCGGCGTGCATTGCGATCGTGATCGTATCGCTCGCGACGCCCGCGCCGGAGAAGGCCGTCACCGATACCTTCGACGAGATCTGCGGCAAATAAAAGGGAAGAACAGGCGAGGGCTGCGGCCCTCGCTTTTCTTTGTTAGCCAAATGGAGTGAAATGGAAAAATATGACAAAAAATCCGCATTGACTATTGAAAATGGAATGACTAACGTTTATTATTGATAACATCTATTTATGGGTGCTGACATCAGGCGGCGGGATACGTGCATTTGTCCTGGCGGCCGATACTACACTGATGGCAAGCAGTGAAAGGAGAAAACAGCAGTGTCAAGACTCGATATTATGACGCCCTCCCATGCCCAGACCGTCATCGACGGGCTGTACCGCGATGTGGAGCGGCGTATCGCCGCAAGCCCTCCGGGACTGTGTCCGGTGGACCTGGCCAAGAGCTTTCTGGACCTCTGCCATGCGCAGACGTGCGGCAAGTGCGTTCCCTGCCGTATCGGCCTCGGCCAGCTCTCTGAGCTGATGGAGCAGGTGCTCGAGGGCGAAGCCACGATGGAGACCATCTCGATCATCGAGCGCGTGGCGCGCGTGATCGTCAACAGCGCCGACTGCGCCATTGGCCGCGATGCGGCGCGCCTGGTGCTTGACGGCGTGCAGGGCTTCCGCGACGACTACGAAGAGCATATTCTGCGCCACCGCTGCCTTGGCGGCATGCGCGAGCCCGTTCCCTGTGTGGCGCTGTGCCCTGCGGGCGTGGATATCCCGGGCTACCTCGTGCTCATCAAGTACGGCCGCTACGCCGACGCCGTGCGCCTGATCCGCAAGGATAACCCATTCCCCTCGGCCTGCGCGTACATCTGCGAGCATCCGTGCGAGGCGCGCTGCCGAAGAAACATGATCGACGACGCGGTCAACATCCGCGGCCTCAAGCGCTACGCGGTGGATAACGCGGGCTACGTGCCGCAGCCCGACTGTGCCGAGCCCACGGGAAAGAAGGTCGCCGTCATCGGCGGCGGCCCGAGCGGCCTTTCCGCGGCGTATTACTTAGCTTTGATGGGCCACAAGGTCACCGTGTATGAAAAGTGCGCGAAGCTCGGCGGCATGCTGCGCTACGGCATCCCCAACTACCGCCTGCCGCGCGAAGTGCTCGACGCGGAGATCGCGTCGATGCTGGCGCTTGGCATCGATGTGCATGTCAACGTCAATGTCGGCGACGATGTGACGTTCGACGAGCTGCGCCAGCAGAACGACGCGCTTTACATCGCGCTCGGCGCGCACACGGATAAAAAGACCGGCATCGAGGGCGAGGACGCTGGGGGCGTCATCTCCGCGGTCGAGATGCTGCGCGAGATCGGCGACGATCACATGCCGGACTTCCGCAACAAGGACATCGTCGTCATCGGCGGCGGCAACGTCGCGATGGATGTCTGCCGCAGCGCGGTTCGTCTCGGCGCGCGCAAAGTGAGCTGCGTCTACCGCCGCCGCCAGGAGGACATGACGGCCCTTCCCGAGGAAGTGGAGGGCGCCGTTGCCGAGGGCGTGGAGCTCGTGACGCTTCAGGCACCTGTCCGCATCGAGACCGATGCGAACGGTCACGCCGTCGCGCTGTGGACACAGCCGCAGATCATCGGCGAGATGGATAAAAAGGGCCGCCCCGCGCCCGAAAAGGCCAAGCGCAGCGAAAAGCGCATCGCGGCGGACGTTGTCGTTGTCGCCATCGGTCAGGGCGTGGAGACCCACGGCTTTGAGCAGACGAAGATCGCCATCAAGCGCGGCGCGTTCGTCGCCGAGGCCAGCGGCCAGATCGACAATATGGACGGCGTCTTCGCCGGCGGCGACTGCGTCACCGGCCCTGCGACCGTCATCCGCGCCATCGCGGCCGGCAAGGTCGCCGCGGCGAATATCGACGAATACCTCGGCTTCCACCACGAGATCGACCCCGGCGTCGAGATCCCCACGGCGCGGCTGAACAACAAGCCGCCCCACGGCCGTATCGACACCACCGAGCGCGAGGCAGGCGAACGCAAGCACGACTTCAAGTGCATCGAGTGCGGCCTCACCGATGAAGAGGCGTACTCCGAGGCGTCGCGCTGCCTGCGCTGCGACCACTTCGGCTACGGCATCTTCCGCGGAGGGAGGAAAGGCAAATGGTAAGAAACGTTACACTGACCATCGACCACAAGAGCGTCACCGTGCCCGAGAATACCACGATCTTGGAGGCCGCGCGCTCGGTCAATATCAATATCCCGACGCTGTGCTACTTAAAGGACATCAACGAGATCGGCGCGTGCCGCATCTGCTGCGTGGAGGTCGAGGGCATGGAGCGCCTCGTCCCCGCGTGCGACAATGTGGTGGCGGACGGCATGGTCGTCTTCACGAACAGCGCCAAGGCGCGCGAGGCGCGCCGCATGAACCTGCGCCTCATCCTTTCACACCACGATACATCGTGCACGAACTGCACGCGAAGCGGCAACTGCACCTTGCAGCAGCTGGCGAACGACTTCAACATGCGCGGCACGCACTTCCCCAAAAAGCTGCGTCACGAGGCGGTGGATTATTCCACGCCGCTCATTCGCGAAAACGACAAGTGCGTGCAGTGCCTGCGCTGCATCCAGGTGTGCGAAAACGTGCAGAGCGTGAAGATCTGGGACCTTCTCGGCACGGGCTCGCGCACGGTCGTGGACGCATCGTACAACCGCCGCATTCAGGACACCGAGTGTACCTACTGCGGCCAGTGCATCACCCACTGCCCGACGGCGGCGCTGCGCGAGCGCGACGACACGGGTCTCGTCTTCGACGCGATCGACGATCCGAATACCGTCACCGTGGCGCAGGTCGCGCCCGCGGTGCGCGCGGCATGGGCCGAGCAGTTTGGGCTCGACAGCGAGTTCGCAACGCCCAAGCGCATGGTCGCGGCGCTGCGCGAGCTGGGCTTCAACTATGTGTTCGACACCGACTTTGCCGCCGACCTTACGATCATGGAGGAGGGCAGCGAGTTTATCGAGCGCTTCACCCACAAGGATCAGTATCAGTGGCCGATGTTCACGTCCTGCTGCCCGGGCTGGGTTCGCTTTGTGAAGTCCCAGTACCCCGAACTGACGGACAATCTCTCCACGGCCAAGTCGCCCCAGCAGATGTTCGGTGCGGTGGCGAAGAGCTACTTTGCCGAAAAGGTCGGTATCGACCCCAAGCGCCTTTTCGTCGTCTCGATCATGCCGTGCGTGTCGAAAAAGAGCGAATGCGCGCTGCCGACGATGAAAAACGACGCGGGCGACCCCGATGTCGACGTGAGCATCACGACGCGCGAGCTGAACATTATGATGCGCGCGAATCACATTGAACCCAAGTACCTGCCCGAGGAGGAGTTCGACAGCCCGCTCGGCTCCGCGACCGGCGCGGCGGTCGTCTTCGGCACGACCGGCGGCGTGATGGACGCGGCGCTGCGCTCTGCGTACTTCCTTGTTACGGGCAAGAATCCTGACCCTGACGCTTTCACCGCCGTGCGCGGCATGGATGGGTGGAAGGAGGCGACGTTCAACATCCCCGGCGCGGGCGACGTGCGCGTCGCGGTCGTGAGCTCGCTCGGGAAAGCCCGCAAGCTCATTGAGGCTGTCAAGCGCGGCGACGCAGCGTATGACTTTGTCGAGGTCATGGCCTGTCCCGGCGGCTGCGCGGGCGGCGGCGGCCAGCCCATCCACGACGGTACCGAGCTTGCCGAGGATCGCAGCAACGTGCTCTGGCGGCTCGATCAGGGTGAGCTTCTGCGCTTCTCACACGAGAATCCGGATGTCAAGGCGCTCTACAAGGACTACCTCGGCGCGCCGCTTGGCGAAAAGTCGCACCACCTGCTGCACACCGACCACAACGCGTGGCAGATGCCGCAGAAAATGCTGTAAGGACGCAAAAAAACCTCCGTATGAGATTTCTCATACGGAGGTTTTTATTGCTGAATTTTATCGGGTGTACGTGCCGTACTCACTGATGACGGCGCAGAGCTCGCTGAACACCTGCTGCGCGTTGCCGTCGATCTTGTAGGCGACGGCGGGGTGGGCGTCATCGTAGATGAAGCCCTCGTCCCAGTTGAGGTACAGGTCGTGCTTCTGTCCGTCTTCGGGGATCCACCAGACGGTGACATAGTTCTCGTTCTGCGTGAAGCGGGAGAAAAGCGAGGTGGGCAGGCGGTAATAGCGCTGCACCGAAATTTCGGACATGGCGCTGCGCAGAGCCGCGGCGGCCTCGCTGTCCGAATAGCCCTCTACCCGGCAGTCGCCGGTGTCGAACGTGCCGTAGCCGTCCGGCGTGGGAACAATGGTCGAAATGCAGAAGAGTCCGTCGACACGGGCGGTCTCAGGCGCGGGGATCAGCTCGCCGAGCGGCTGCGAGCGGCGCAGCAGCAAAAACGCGGCAACGACGAGAAGCACTGCGGCAACAGTAATGAGCAGAGTCCTTCTCTTTTTGTCCATGGGTGGTTCTCCTTTCCAATATCAAACTTGCTTTTGTCGTCTAACAGGGGAGAGGGAAATCGCTTTCTAATAGTTTACCTGATCAAGAGCTTTTTGGCAAGCCCCTCTTCGGGCGTGACATAGAGTGTGCGGTAATTGTCGTAGGTCACCATGCCGGGGCGTGCGCCCGCGGGCTTTTTAACGAACTTCACGGGGCAGTAGTCGACGGGGACGCTGCTGCTCTCCTTCGCCTGCGAGAAGTAGGATGCGAGCATTGCGGCCTCGCGCAGATCATCGTCGCTCGGCGTGAGTCCCGCGCAGCGCAGGATGACGTGTGAGCCGTGAATGTGCTGGGTGTGGAACCAGTAGTCGCGCTTGTCGGCCTTTTTCGTCAGATGATCGTTCTGCACGTTGCTGCGGCCGACGAGGACCTCAAGCCCACTCGAGGTTTTGAATGTGCGCGGGGCGAAGGCGCGCTTGAGCTCCTTTTTGCCGCTCGACTTTCGGATATAGTTCGTCTCCTGCAATTCGCGGCGGATCTCGTTGAATTCCTGCTCAGTCTCCGCCTGCGAAAGCTCCTGCAAGACGCTCTCTAAGTACGCCCTCTCGTTTTCCGCCTTTTCGATCTGCTCGCGCAGGTGGAATTCGGCGGTCTTGAGCTTGTTGTACTGCTTGTAGTTTTTCGCGGCGTTCTGCTGGGGGGAGAGCAGCGGATCGAGCGGGATGTCGATGGTCGGGCAGCCGTCCTCATAGTAGTTTTCCGCATGCAAGACTCTTTCCCCGCCTTTCATGCGGTACAGGTTTGCGGTGATGAGGTCGCCGCGCAGGCGGAATTCGTCGCGCTTCTGCGTCGCGGCGTAGTCGTGCTTTAAGTTCTCGGCCTTGCGCGCCATGCGGTCGCGCGCGACCGTGACCGCGTGCGTCAGCTCGCGGCCGCGGCGGGCGGAGAGCTCCTGCCGCTCACGCGCGTCGTAGAACTCGTCGAGCATTTGCGAGAAGCTCTCACGCGTCTCGACCTGCGTTTCCGCGCCGTACTGCGTGATGGGACGGTAGGTGAAATCCACGGGCTTGCCGTCGCGGTAGAGGATGACGGGCATATAGTTATCTTCCTTTACAGCGTTGGCTGTATCGGAAAATTCCTGCACCAGCGCCCCGCGCTGCGTATCATTCAGCGTGCCGAAGCGCACGTCGGTCTCGTGTCCCGCGCGGAAGGCGAATTCGCGCGCGATCAGCGGCGAAATGCCGGTGTAATGGTCGAGCACCCACTTGTCGACAGCCTGCTCCGCGTCGCCGCCGCGCTGCGCGAGGGCGAGGGAGTCCTCCTCCTGCGATAAAAGCGACAGCTTGTCGAGCGGCGTCGGCAGATGGTAGAAAAGGCCGGGCAGCAGCTGGCGCGTGGCGGAAAGGTCTGCATCCACGCGGCGCAGACATTCGACGATGCGCCCCTGCGCGTCGAGCAAGACGAGGTTCGACCGCCGGCCCATGCATTCGAGCACGAGCTGCTTTTGGCTGCTCTCTCCGAATTCGTCCGTGCACTGGAGCGTTAAAATCACCATGCGCTCAAGATCCGGCTGCTCGATGGACAGCACGCGCGCGCCGACTAAGTGCTTGCGCAGCAGCATGCAGAACATCGGCGGCTGGGCAGGGTTGTCGCGCAGAATGTTCGTGAGCTGGATGCGCGGTTGGTTTGCGCCCGCGTTGAGCAGCAGGCGCAGATTGCCGCGCAGCAGCAGAACGATCTGGTCGCGCGCGGGCTGCTGCACCTTGTCGATGCGCGCGCCGATGAGCTGAGGTCTCAGCTCGTGTAAAACTGCCCGCAGGCAGATCGCGTCAAGTGGCATTGTCGTCCTCCATCATCCGGTTGAAAAGCTCGTTGATGCGCGCGTGATCGTCGCGCAGATACAGCCAGCCGAACAGCGCCTCGAGGCCTGTGGCCTTCTGATAGTCCGCGCGGTCGGCGTGGTGGGGGATGGAATGGACATTCGCGTTGCGCCCGCGGCGGAACACAGAGGCCTCGTCCTCCGTCAAAAGGGGTAAGAGCTTTTCGGCAAAGCGCGCCTGCTGCGGTGCGCAGACGAGCTCGACCGTCGCGCGGTGAAGGCCCTTGCCCGTCGCCTTGCCGTGCACGCACAGATACGTGCGCACAAGCAGCTCATACACCGCGTCGCCCAGATGGGCGAGGCCGATGGAGCTGATGGCGCGGATGGCGTCGTCGTTCATTTTGGCTTGTGTATAATCGTACATAAAAACTCCTGAGGTTTGAAAGTACACATATTCTATAACCTTGTCGGAATTCTGTCAATCGGCGCGCGCTGCCGCGCGCGAAAAGCCGTTGCGCTTTTGCAAAAATCCGCTATAATGGCAGAAAAGACAAGACCTTTGAGATCGGAGAAGAGAAGCCTATGAAAAAACTGACCACCGCGCTGCTCACGGCGCTTTTGCTGCTGAACCTTGCCGCCTGCGGCGAAAAGGAGCCGGACGACACCCCGTCCGGCTACGACGATTCGCTCATTTCCGAGCTTTACAGCGAGGAGGGCGAGTACACGGACGCCGAGAACAACACGCTCGCATACAGCTACCATGTGCCAAGAATCGTGTCGGAAACGGCGGTCGCCGCCGTGCTGAACGACGAGATCGCCGATCAATTCGGCGCGCTCGTGCAGGAGCAGAAGGACATGATGGCCTCCCGCGTTTCGCTCACATGCCTTTCCGTCACGTGGACGAGCTACTGGAACGACAGCCTGCTCTGCCTTGTGGTGCGCGCGGAGATGGACGGCGACACGAGCATGACGGAGACGTACAGCTACGACTTTTTCGGCGGCAAACGCCTCATGAGCGAGGATCTGCTGGCGCGCTGCGAGCTTTCAACGCAGGACTTCATCACGGCGGCGCGCCGCACCGCGGCAAACTACTTTGATGAGACGTACCGAGATGCGCTCAGCGGCAGCATGGGCGGCGCGGGCTTCATCGCGTCCTATGCCGAGCGCCGCGCGTGGACGCTCTCGGACGAGAACATCAACGCGGAAATGCGGCTCTATCTCGACGGCGGCGCGCTGCATATGATCGTGCCCGTCGGCTCGTTTGCCGGGGCGGAGAGCTACGACGCTGACCTCGCGCTCGACCTCTCCGCGCGCGAGACGGTCGAGAAGACGGCGCAGGACAGCTTTGTCAAGGCCGCGCTCTCGGGCGGCGATTTGACGGTCAGCTTTGAAAAGACGGCGGACTCCGCGTGGTACGCGGAGAATTTCCGCTTTGACTACGAGACCATCTACCCCGTGGAAGGCTTGTATTCCGACTACACGGATGTGTTCGTCGGCTCGGTGGGGCAGGGGTACTTCCCGTACATCTTCCTGCTGACGAGCGAGGGCACGGTGGAGTACGTGAACCTGCTCGAGGGCCTGACGGCGGGCTTCCTCTGCGACGGCGGACCGCTCGGCGGCGTGAAGGGCATTGTTTCGTTTGAGTCCGGCGAGGTCGAGGAGGACTACGGCACGTATCAGACGGTGTTCGCCGTCGACGCATCAGGGGAGAAACACGACCTCTCCGGCGCGGTCAGCGACGCGGACTACACGATCCCGTCGGAATTTCTCGGCGAGTGGACGGCGACCGTGACGCACGACACCGCCGAGCAGGGCAGCTATGACAGCGATTATATTCTGACGCTCACGGATGGCGGCGGCCTCACGGTGCAGGACATCAACAGCGAGGTCGGGATTTTCTTTGAGTACACCGGCCAGCTCAACTACCTCGGCACGAACGGCGAGGGCATGGTCTTTGGCTATCACTTGAACGAGAATGCGGGCACGGTGCGCTACGGCGCGTTCACGCTGCTGCGCGGCAGCGACGGCCTGCACGTCAAATCCGTCGCAGGCGAAAACTTCTTCGACGCGCCGAGCGGACGCTACACAGTGTTTGCGAGAGGGTAAAAAGAAAAGCAGGGCCTTTTTTGAGCGCGGAAGGGCCCTGCTTTTTTGCGGCTTTGACGCGCTAAGCAAAATTAGAGGGGGGTACCGCTTTGACCGCGCTCCTGATCCATGCGGTCACACCCCCTTGGCATCTGACGGGAGAAAGAAGCTTTGGCGGCATCCGGAGACCAAGGAGAAAGCCTCTCAAATCGGGGAAAATGCTCTAGTAAAAGGAGAACCTTTCAAAAAAGCAAAGATTTCTTCAAAAAAGTGTTGACAGGTTCTACTCTCTGTGCTATATTATCACTTGTTCCGAGCCGAACGGAACGGTAAAAACAAAACGGCATGGGGGTATAGCTCAGCTGGGAGCCCGGTTGAAGCGGTAAACAACCCCCGCACTAATTGAATAAGAAATTACTCAGCGCACCCCTTATATGGGGGTATAGCTCAGCTGGGAGCCCGGTTGAAGCGGTAAACAACCCCCGCACTAATTGAATAAGAAATTACTCAGCGCACCCCTTATATGGGGGTATAGCTCAGCTGGGAGCCCGGTTGAAGCGGTAAACAACCCCCGCACTAATTGAATAAGAAATTACTCAGCGCACCCCTTATATGGGGGTATAGCTCAGCTGGGAGCCCGGTTGAAGCGGTAAACAACCCCCGCACTAATTGAATAAGAAATTACTCAGCGCACCCCTTATACGGGGGTATAGCTCAGCTGGGAGAGCGCTTGACTGGCAGTCAAGAGGTCAGCGGTT